>Ga0209536_100001190_pt1 | contig 42976 bp, 25 predicted proteins | sample DeeMarSeWOR28_12_FD_187461 | JGI IMG/M metagenome (GOLD analysis project Ga0209536, IMG submission 187461) | Marine sediment microbial communities from White Oak River estuary, North Carolina - WOR-2-8_12 (SPAdes) (version 2) | ecosystem: Environmental > Aquatic > Marine > Intertidal zone >...
TAATCCATGCATGCGCACGTGGCGGAATTGGTAGACGCGCCAGGTTGAGGGCCTGGTGCCCGTTTTTGGGCGTGGAAGTTCGACTCTTCTCGTGCGCACATTATTCTTTCCATTATTTACATTTATTCCCAAAAGGAGCTTTCGCTAATTTTCTAAGTTCTTCCCATGATGAAAGGTGTGGAAAATCTAAATGATCTGATTGTATTTTTCGAGCATGGAAATCGACAGTGAGACTGCATCGATACTAATCCCCAAACACAGTTGTTGTTGTTTTTGGTCATCATGAGCGCATGAATATGTTAACGATTTGGATAAGTAAGTCGTTTTTTACCGATTGAGTTCCTAGAAGTCCCGTACTTGTTTTAACCCTGATTTTTAAATTAAGGTGCAGTATACACTGGGATTTTCTCAAATAAATAGGTGTTGTTAGCACTATTTAATCTGATTATTTGAGATACCAGAAAAAAGTAACAACCTATCAATTAGATTAACCTATAGTCTAACATAGTGAGAGAAACTATAACAGGCTCTTATAATACATATGCATATAGGAGTAAAGTGAATTTTATAAATGCTTGAAAAACAAATAATTAATTTTTGATATGATGGATAAATAACATTATTTTTAATGAAGAAGCGGATATAGAATGGAATGGTCAATAAGACGTGGATTGGACCAAATCAATCCATTGACTCTCAGCAGATTATAAAAATGATTTAACTATTGCCTCCAGTATGGAATTTTTAGTAAGATTCAAAATAATATTTGCTGCCGCACTCCTCCTTCTATCCATTGCAGGAATTCCCTATGTAAAAAAAGCTTTGGTCCCAAACAACGAACTGAAAATTTGGTTTGTCGAAGATGATCCTACCCTTAAAGCTTATCAAGATTTTTGTGATCGATACGGTAATGACCGATTAATCATGATTCTGGTCCATGATCCTGAAGGAATATTTCAGTATTCAAGGATTCAACAAATTAAAAAAATTACACAACAATTAGGTAAAGTCAATGGTGTTAGTAGGGTTCATTCCCTTACTAACATGAAAGATCTGTTTCGAACTCGAATCAACGATACACTGAGGATAAAATATGAATCCCCTTTTCCAGATAGGATTGCAGAAGATCCGGATACAATGAATAAAATCAAAGATCAGGTGTTGACCTCTTCAATTTTTTTAGATCACATAATCAATAAGGAAGGAAATTCCACCATCATTATTGTGCAATTGGATCCTTTTGATGAGATAGATTCGAGAAGGGGAATTGTCATAGATGAAATAGAATCAATAGCCCGTGATTCATTCCAGACTGAGAAAATACATATAGGTGGCTTAGACATCTTTACGAATGAACTTAACAAACTTTCAAAACACGATTTTGGAGTCTTTATGGGATTTACCTATCTGATCATGTTTATTCTTATTTGGATGTTCTTCCGCAAATGGGCTTATATTTTTCTTGCCTTGATAACAATGGTGATTTCTGTCGTATTAACCCTTTCAATTTATGGTTTGACAGGCCATCAACTGAATCTTTTCAGTCTGGTTATCCCTCCCCTTATAGTGATATTAGGGTTGATAAATATATTACACATTATCAATGAATTCGAGTTTTCCATCAACCACAATAGCCAAAATATAAATCAGCAAGCTATTTTATACTATTCTCTAAGGAAGGTGTTTAAACCTTGTTTTTTTACTGCTTTAACTACCATGATTGGTTTCCTTTCTTTGCTTAGCTCATCAACTGCCATACTTCGTGAATTCGGTTTATTTGCTGCACTTGGGATATTAGTTGTTTTTAGCAGCTCATTTGTGTTCAGCGCCTTAGTATTGAATTATGTCAGTTCAACCAGTACTACTGTAAATATTTCGGATTTAATTGGTAACCAATTGATGCGCCTTTCCACTGATATCCAATTAAATGCAAAAAAATATTGGTTAGGGATATCTATTATATTTTTAATTTCTCTGTACGGTATGAGCAAAATCAAAGCAGATATGTTTGTTATGGAGTATTTCCCAAAATCAAATGAGGTCATTCGCGACCATAAATTTATTACTGAACATTGGGGTAATTATTTCCCAATAGATTTTCTGATAAAGGCAAAAGAGGGTTATAGCTTTAAAAATACAGGGATGCTCAAATCGCTCAATGAATTCCAAAACGAAATAACCAGTATCCCCGAGATCAATTCCTCAATGAGCTTTATAAACCTTATGGGCAAAGCTTCTGAGGTCATTCTTCGGCGAGATTTTGCGCAGTTATTGAACAGCCCAACTCAAACTAATCAGTTTTTAAATTCCTTATTACATCGTTCAGAAATTGATATTTCTGATTTTATGTCAGATGATTATCATACAGCAAGAATAAGATTTACAGGTCCATTGCTAAGTACTTCCGACCTTAGAGAAAAGATCAATCAAATTAAGCAAATTGGTCAAAAACATTTTGAGAATAAGGCAGATCTATCAGAAACCAGTTTTCCGGCTTTATATCTGAAAATTATGAACTATGCCATAGATTCAATGATAAAAAGTTTTGGATTAGCCATCGTGTTAATTTTTGTAACTCTAATTTTACTTCTTAAAAATATCAGGTTGGCATTCATCGCCATGATCCCGAATCTTTTTCCCATAATGCTTATGTTTTCATTTATGGGATTAACAGGGATAAATCTGGATTTGACAACAGCAACCGTAGCATCTATAGCAATAGGAGTAGCGGTTGATAACACTATTCATATCCTGTCACATTTTCAACATGAAAGAAAAAATAGTAAGTCAAATTTTGCTGATGCAATAATTAAAACCCATTATCACATCGGTAGAATTGTGGTAATCAGTAGTCTGGTTATTTGTGTCGGATACCTCATACTACTTCTGGCCAGCATTAAAACAGTGATGTATTTTGGCATCTTAACATTTGTTGCCTCAATCACAGCTTTGCTTGGAGATATTGTTTTATTACCACTATTACTTAAAGTATTTTACAAATAGTCTTTAAATAAGTATCTACCTTATTCTTGCTTCCTTTACAGAATTAGGTAAATAAGAATACGTTACTTGCTCAGCTTCAATAGAAATGGATTTTGTCCATTTCGCTCTTTTTCGATATCTTCATTAACTATTAAACAAGACTTTTAAAGCTTTTTTAATGAACCGACTTCTGCCATTACCTTTTTTTATTTTTATAAAAATGGTCATTAAAAACGGAGGTATTTCATTTAAAAGAATAAAAAATGTACCAGCTTGGTTGATAAAAACAATCCTTTTTGAACCCTTTCGATGGTTTGAACTTGCCTTTTATCATAAAAGAATACGTCAACATAATATATCAAAGGATCCAATATTCATTCTTGGTTTCTATCGCAGTGGCACATCCTACCTTCATGAATTTTTAATACAGGATGATCGATTTGGATATCATACCAATTTTCAGATGGTCTTTCCTGATATGATGTTAGTTTGTGAGAAATGGTTATCACCAATACTTGAGTTTATGTGCCGCACTTTTAATATACATGATCCTGTTCACAGGACACGTTTATCATTTCGATTTCCAGGGGAAGAGGATGGAACTATGACAACATCGTTAAATCCCAGAGGGGCAGCGTGGGGATATTTTTTTCCCAGCAAGATGATGGAATATTTCAATAAGTATGTATTATTTAGAGATATACCCGAATCAGAAATTGAAAAGTGGAAACAAGATTATATCTTTCTTATAAAAAAAATTTCGCTGGCAAATCACAATAAACAATTAGTACTTAAAAGCCCTCCGAATACTGCAAGAATAAAATTATTGCTTTCAATATTTCCCAATGCAAAGTTTATTTTCATTCATCGCAATCCAGTTCAGGTGTACGCCTCAAACAAAAGATTTCTCAAAGTAGCATATGGTTTTTATGGTATTGGAAAATCAAAAAAGGTTGACTTCAATTCCATAATTCTTGAAACATACTCCCAAACGATTCAGCGATACCTGAATGAAAAGGATTTAATTCCACATGGTCATTTGGTAGAGATAGCCTACGACGATTTTGTAAAGCAACCGTTAACTCATATGGAGAATATTTATGATACACTCCAACTCAATAATTTTGAAGTATACAGAAATAAAATGAGTGAATTTGCAACACTTCAAAGGAATTTTGTTAGTTTAAATCATCAACTACAGCCAAGCGAAAAGATTCCTGTAAACAAAAAATTACTCCCTTTTATTAAACACTGGAGCTACTCAATTTGAAGTATCATACATTCCTATTTAATCTCCAAAAATTTATCTGAAACTTCTAACCTTTGATGCGTTTATATTTAGATATGTTTCAGTATACCAGAGATAAAATAAGGTTAACTATTTCTTGAAAACCTCAGTATTTTAGCCTAGAAGTAAATATTCCAAATGAAATTAGAAATTTGAATATAATTTGCCTTCTTGTCATGATTTTATTCCATGAGCCGGAGACAAGCCTAATTCATTTCTGAAGAATTTGAAACCATTCAATATTGAAAATGGCAACAATTGTAGTAAATTCAGACTGATATGAAAGGGATCGATCCAGACCTATATCCGTTTGAAAGCCATTTTGAAACTATTTATGGACATCAGTACCATTATGTGGAGGAAGGCAAGGGCGAACCGGTAGTTATGCTCCATGGAAATCCAACCTGGTCATTTTACTATCGTGAACTCATCAAAAAACTTTCCCCTTATTTTCATTGCCTGGCACCTGATCATATCGGTTGCGGTTATTCTGATAAACCAGGGGATTCGCATTATAGCTATACCCTGGAACAACGGGTGAAGGATCTCGAATTCTTCCTGGAGAAAAAAGGCATCGATCATAATATACACCTCGTGATGCATGATTGGGGTGGTATTATTGGAATGAGTTATGCATGTCGACATCCCCAATCGATAAAAAAACTCGTGATCATGAATACTGCTGCATTCCATCTCCCTGAAAATAAAAAATTTCCAATCGCCCTTCGTCTCGCCCGAACCTGGGCTGGTGCATTTTTCATACGTAGATTTAATGCTTTTAGTGGATTGGCTACAATTGAAGGCACAAAACGCACCAAATTAACTCGAGAAATACGCAAAGGCTTGACAGCACCTTACAACTCCTGGGGAAACCGTATTGCTACCTTGCGATTTGTGCAAGACATCCCTGTAAAACCTGGTGACCATGGATATAACCTGGTCACTGAAATGCAAGAGAACCTGAACCTCTTCCTAAACACACCAACACTCATTGCCTGGGGCATGAAAGATTATGTTTTTGACCATCATTTTCTTGAAACCTGGATGAACTACCTGCCAAAAGCATTTGTACATAAATTTGAAGATTCCGGACATTATATTTTAGAAGATCAACAGGAGGTTATTGGAAAACTAGTGCTGGAATTTTTTAATGAATCTTATGAAGAGGGAACAGAATAATATTGCTTCAAAATTATTTGAATGGGCTAAAAACCAACCTGACACACTTGCGATAGCAATCCCTCAAAAAAACAGCCTTGATAAAAATGGCATCACAAAATATCGAAAAGTCAGCTTTAAAGATCTTGCATTTGAGGTAACGCGAACCTCAAAAAAACTCCTTACTGCAGGTTTTGATCAAGGTGACCGTGTAATTGTATTAGTACCTCCTGGACTGGACTTTTTCATACTTGGATATGCATTGCTTCAAACAGGTATCATACCGGTGTATATTGATCCGGCTATCGGAATGCGAAATATGAAGAAATGTATTTCGGAAGTAGAACCTGTAGGATTTATCGGAATCAGCAAGGCCCATATCGCAAGAGTGCTGTTTGGTTGGGGCAAAACCACCATTACAAAAAAACTAACCTTAGGTCACAGACTTTTTTGGGGTGGAGAAAAAATGTCGAATATTAGAAATTATGAACAAACAGTGGATAGAACTCCTTTTTTCGAAGCAGGCTCTAATGATATGGCAGCCATCATTTACACAAGTGGTTCAACAGGACATCCTAAAGGAGTAGTGTATACGCATGGTAATTTTAAGGCACAACTTGAGATGGCACGTGATGCTTTTCAGTTCAAACCTGGGGAAATCGATTTACCTACTTTCCCACCTTTTGCCCTTCTCAATCCTGCCATGGGTGTTAGCAGTGTAATCCCAGATATGGATTCAACCAAACCCCGATCGGTCGATCCCATCCATATTATCGGTCCGATCAGACAATTCGAAATTACCAATATGTTTGGATCACCAGCTGTTATTGACGCAGTTGGGAGGTACGGTTTGGAGAATAAGATCAAACTTCCCAGTCTAAAAAGAGTTATTTCTGCCGGAGCACCGGTACCTCCTGATGTGTTGAAGCGTTTTTCATGCATGCTTCGGCCTGAAGTCCAACTTTTTACCCCATATGGCGCTACTGAATCCATGCCAGTAACTAAGGTCGGAAGCCATCAGATTCTTGACGAATTCCAGGAAAAAACAAGAAACGGATCTGGAATTTGTATTGGAAAACCAGTTGATGGAATGGAGATAACCATCATTCACATCACTGATGATGTGATTCCTCGCTGGACAGAGGACCTCAAGGTGGCTGAAGGTGAGATCGGTGAAATTGTGGTGAAGGGTTCTAATGTTACGAAGAGTTATTACAATAGAGAAAACGCTACTAAACTGGCTAAAATCCAGGAAGGTGACTGGATTCGCCATCGAATGGGTGATCTTGGGTACTTTGATAAAGATGGGTATCTCTGGTTTTGTGGACGAAAATCGCATAGAGTGAAAGTTGGTGAAGAAGAATTGTATACTATCCAGTGCGAACATATTTTCAATAAACACCCTGATGTATTCAGGACTGCGTTAGTTGGTGTAAATGGGCAAGCAGTATTATGTGTGGAACTCGATCGTGGGGAAAAAAGGATTGATAAAATTAAACTGCACAAAGAGCTACTGGCATGGGCAACTGAACATCCACTTACGAGAAACATCAAAACACTGCTTTTTCACCCAGGATTTCCTGTAGATATCCGGCACAATGCAAAAATAATACGTGAAGAATTAGCTGTCTGGGCAAAAAATAAAATAACATGAAGTTGTTTGTGACAGGTGGCGGAGGATTTTTAGGATATGCGATTGTATGTCAGTTAAATGCCATTGGTCATGAAATAGCTACCTATTCACGTCAAAGTTATACCGCATTAAAACAGCTCGGAGTTAGCCAAAACCTGGGCGACCTTTCAGATTTTAACGCCTTAAAACACGCAATGGATGGGTGTGAAGCAGTTTTCCATGTTGCCGCTAAAACCGGGACCTGGGGTAAATACAAAGATTTTTACACGACAAATGTTCAGGGAACCAAGAATGTAATTTTGGCCTGTCGCGAATTAGAAATCCGAAACCTCATTTTCACAAGTTCAGCCAGCGTTGTATTTCATGGCAAGAATTCCGAAGGTCATAATGAAAGCCTTCCATATCCTAAAAAATACAACGCATTTTATCCTAAAACCAAGGCAGTTGCTGAACAATTGGTAATTACCGCCAATGATGATCATTTGAAAACTGTTTGTATTCGACCACATCTGATTTGGGGACCAGGAGATCCTTATTTTCTTCCACGTCTTGCTGAAAGGTCTAAAAAAGGCAAATTGCGGTTGCTTGGTCACCCCACTAATCTTGTCGACTGTACCTATATTGACAATGCTGCAAGCGCACATATCCTGGCACTTAAGCAATTACTCCATAATCCAATTCAAGTCGAAGGGAAGACTTATTTTATCTCCCAGGATGATCCTATACCTATTGCTGAGTTTATCAACAAAATGCTTGCATCTGCTGATTTACCTCCTGTTTCCAATTACGTTTCTCCAAAAGTCGCATATCTGGCGGGATGGTTTTTAGAATGGTTTTACCGAACTTTTAGGATTTCAACTGAACCGTTAATCACCCCCTTTCTAGCTCAACAGTTATCCAGCTCACATTGGTATAATATTTCTGCTTCAAAGCATGATTTTGGTTATGAGGTCGGGGTTAGCATTGAAGAAGGGATGGAGCGATTAAGGAAATGGGTGTTGAAGACTTCAAATATTTAAATCATTTTGCCTTTTTGAAATGATTAATCCTTCAGCTTTATCTCTTTTTCATTCTTTATTCAATTTTGCAACTAATTCGGCAATCGTCTGATATGTGAAAATATCTTCAACATTAAAACGATAACCAACCATATTGGCTTTAGCTACAATTTCAAGACTCTGTATAGATGCCCCACCAAGATCAAAAAAGTTATCATTTACCCCAACCTCCTCAATTTCAAGTGCATCTTGCCAAATTTTAGCTAAAATGCGTTCTTCATCATTCCTAGGTGCAACATATCCTGGAAGTCGACGAAGATCTTCAGGTATTGGCAAAGATTTGCGATCTATTTTTCCATTTATTGTAAGTGGAATGTTATCTAATCGAATGAAAACAGATGGTATCATGTAGGAGGGCAACTTTTTTCTAATAAAATTACGCAATTCTCCATCCTCAGTTTTTTTCTCCTTATTAAGGATTAAATAAGCCACAATACGTTTTTCACCAGAGTTTTCACTTCGCACTATCACAATACTTTCCTGAACTGATGGATGTTGCATCAGCACAGATTCAATCTCACCAAGTTCAATTCGATGACCGTTAATCTTTACCTGATTGTCCGTACGTCCAAGTAATTCAATGGAATAATCAGATAAAAAGCGACTTAGATCTCCTGTCTTGTAAAGTCTGGCCCCTGGTTTGGAACTGAAATTGTCAGGTATGAATTTTTCTTCGGTTAAATTAGGTTGATTGAGATAACCTTTTGCCAGACCTTCACCTCCTATGTGTAACTCACCGACAACGCCGACAGGTACAGCTTGTAGATGATGATCAAGTATATATAATTGGGTATTATTTATCGGATCGCCAATAATAATTGGGGTATCTTTTTTCTGAATTTGACTGATTGAAGACCAAATAGTTGTTTCAGTAGGGCCGTACATATTCCACAAACTTTCAACACGATCCAATAGCTTATCAGCCAATGTCCTTGTTAATACATCACCACCACACAGCGCTTTCAATCCTGGTTTTCCCTTCCATCCCGTATCGAGCAGAAGCTGCCAGATCGCTGGCGTTGCCTGCATCACACTCACCTGATAATGATCTATTGCTTCACCTATCAAAAGTGGATTGTTGATCATCTCCTTAGGTGTAATTACTACTGTTGCACCGGTGAGTAAAGGCAGGAATAATTCAAGGGCAGCAATGTCAAACGAGATTGAAGTAACCGACAGCAGAATATCATCTTTGTTTATCCCGGGTTTCTGCAACATTGACCAAAGGAAATTTACTAGAGCAAAATGTTGAACCATTACCCCTTTTGGATTTCCAGTCGATCCGGAAGTATACATAATATATGCAAGATCTTCAGGAGTAATATTGGATTGAAGATTCGATTCATCCCTTGTCGTCAATATTAAATCATCATTCAATTTAACAATACATACATCATGGTCATCCTGCAGTTCCACATCAATATTGGTGATCAATACACTCACATCCGCATCTTTGAGAATATACCTCAAGCGTTCAGTAGGAAATGAAGTAGGAATAGGTACATAAATCCCGCCGGCTTTGTGTACGCCAAGTAAAGCATCAATGATTTCAAAGGATTTTTCCATCAGAATACCGACACGTATTCCCGGGCCAACGCCCATCTCTCCAAGATGCCTCGCCAATACATTAGCTTGTCTGTTCAGTTCACGATAAGTTTTCGATGTGTTATTAAAAATAACAGCAATAGCGTCAGGGGTCTTTTCAACTTGTATTTCAAAAAGCTGATGAAAACATTTTTCGCGTGGAAAATCAATCTGCGTCTGGTTCTTTTTATGTACAAGTCGATATTCCTCTTCCTTGTCAATTAATTTTAATTTGGACACTGGAAGTGTCGGGTTGGTAATTGCATCCTTTAATAGTTTCTGATATGAATCAAACATCCTGGTTATTGTTGAGGGCTCAAATAGATCACTATTATATTCAGCCAAAGCATTTACTTGTCCCTCAATTTTAGAGATCATCAGGGTCAGGTCAAATTGTGACACACCACGATCTAGTTCCAGGAATCGTGTACTAATTCCCGGTATATTTAATTTAGGTAACGGGGAATTCTGCAGGTTGAAAACCACCTGAAAAAGTGGCGTCCGGCTGAGGTCCCGTTGAGGTTTTAATTCCTCCACAAGTTTCTCAAATGGCAGATCCTGATGTGAATAGGCCTTAAGGGAAATATCGCGCACCTGAATCAGGATTTCTCTAAAACTCGGATCACCGGAAAGATCGCAGCGAAGAACGAGGGTATTGATAAAAACACCTATTAAATGTTCTAATTCGGGGAGATTGCGATTAGCAACCGGGGTACCGATCAGTATTTCTTCCTGCCCACTGTAACGATAAAGCAGGATGTAGAATACAGCAAGTAATGTCATAAACAACGTGACATCTTCTCTTCGATTAAATTGGTCTAGCAAATCTATTATTTCTGAAGAGAAGCGAAAATGATGTGTCCTACCTGAAAAAGTTTGTCTGGCACCTCTGGGATGATCCGTTGGTAGTTCTAATACAGGGAGTTCCCCTCCCAGTTGTTCTTTCCAGTACTTCATTGATGATCGCCATTCTTTTTCCTGGTTTTGATCAGTCTGCCAATGTGCAAAATCAGCGTATTGAATTGGCAAATCTGGTAGCTCATCTGTTGTGCCAGTAGTAACTTTACTATAATAAATCATCAGCTCCTTAAGAAATACACCCAGAGACCATCCATCAGCTATGGTATGATGCACAACCAGTAGTAAAAAATGTAATTCATTACTCAGTACATATAACTGCAAACGTATTAATGGTGTCTGATTGAGGTTAAATGGTTTTATAACTTCTTTTTCAGCAAGTTCTCTGGCTTTGGTCTTTCGAACATTCAAATCGTATTTTCGCAAATCGACAATCGGAATTGTAAAAGAATAGTCAGATAGAATTTGAGGCTCTGGTAATCCTCTACCGAAAATATATTTTGTCCGTAGCACATCATGACGATTAAAAATGCGCTTTGCACTATTTTCCAATTTTCCCAGATCTAACCTGCCAGTGAGTTCAAGTAAAACCGAAAGATTATTTACTGCTGTACCTCGATCGAGCAACTCCAGAAATAACTGTCGTTGTTGTGGATAGGATAATGTAATTCGACTATCTGGAGGCCTTGTAGAAATGGTGGTTGACTTTTGCCCAACTTGACCTTTCAACCACTTTTCCAACAATGCGCGTTTTGCCGGTGAAAGTTCATTTTTAGACATATCAGCTTTTATTCGAAAGTATTTGTTTTGCTTCCTCTTCACTCATCTCTTCAATTTGACTTAGAATCTCTGATTCCAACATTTCAGCTAATCGCTCAATAGTAAAAGCCTTAAAGGCATCTTGCGGATTAATGCGAATTCCAAATGATTTTTGAGCTAAGGATAAAATTTGAGCAGCGAGAACAGAATCCCCGCCAAGTTCAAAAAAGGAATCTTTAACACCAACTTGGTCTATATGCAATGTTTGGCGCCAAAGCTCAGCGAGTTTCTTTTCAATTTCATTCCGAGGAGCTACATATTGCTGACGTAGCTTTGGCCGTGCATACAGGTGTGCGACATGGGTTTCTTTACCACCAACCTCTTCAAGGTAAGGCATTCCTGCAGCTGTTGGATAAAGTTCAATCAAATTTTTCAAATCAAAAGGCAATACCATGACCTGAGGAGTTTCTTCCGAAAGCAAAAGCTCAAGCATGCTCAAACCATGATCAATATTGATAACCTTTATCATGTGCTCGGTTGACGCATTTTCTTCTTTTAGTTTTTCTATGGTTTCTGCAGCTAATCCAACTTCTGCCCATGGTCCCCAATTAATACTAATCGCCGGGATCCCCTGATTACGCATCAAATATGCCATTGCATCCTGATAAGCGCTTGCAGCAGCGTAATTTCCCTGACCCGGAGATCCAAGCACAGAAACTGCAGAGGAATAGAAAACAAAGAAATCCAGTGGAAAATCCAGAATCGATTTGAATAGATTCCATGTGCCGTTAACTTTTGGTTTGAAAACATATTCCATCCGTTTGCTGGTAAGATTAAGGATAGAACCATCATCCAGAACACCCGCTGCATGGATTACTCCCTGCAACTGCGGCATATTTTGCTGAATCATCTCCATCACTTTTTCCACATCTGACGGATTGCTTACATCTCCTAGTGAAATCTGTATGTCAATTCCACCATCCTGCATTTTGTCCAAAAATCCTTTGACGGCAAGAGAGGGGCCATTCCTGCCCATTAAGATGATATGTTTAGCCCCGTGTTGTATCATCCATTTTGTGGTTTCGATTCCCAATCCTCCTAGGCCACCTGTAATCAGGTATGTGGCATCAGGTCGTAAAGAAATCGATGATGAAATGGAGGAATTAGCAAACTCGAACGGCATAATTCGCTGAACAAATCGATTGCCATTTCGAAATGCGACTTGATCTTCCCGCTCCTGCAATGATAATTGGCCCAAAAGATTCGAAACAGAATCTGCAATGTTTTGATTTGGGTCAAGATCTATGCGGACACATTTTAGTTCTGGAAATTCGAAGCTTAAGACTTTCCCAAATCCCCATAAAGTTGATTGTTCAACCGCAATAGATTCATTTTCCTTGACTGGTTGAGCTCCTCTTGTCACTAACCAAAGACGAGGCATGCTGGTCATTCGCTTGATTAAGGCCTGAACGAGAAATAATACGCTGTTACAGCCCAGCGTTTCCATAACCTCGTTTTTCCTGATATCACCGGATATTTGAGGAAGAATGGAAAGACTCCATAAATGTATAATACCGAATAAAGGCGAAGATAACTCGGATAAAGTTTTATCTATTAACTCAAGTAAATGGTCATGAGGTGCTTTTTTAATGCTCTCTTTAACCAGCAACAGATGACAATAATCTCCATTTTCCTCCAGCTTTTGTGCCAATGCCTCTCCTACTCCTTTATCATCTGCAAAAATCAACCAATTTCTTTTCCCCGCTTCGGTTATGGGTGTCGGGCATGTTCCCTTGTTCATTTGCCAATGTAATCGATACAACCATGATTCCTGTTGTGAAAGAAGATGACGGACACGTCTGCTCGTACGTTGCAAGGAAAAACCATTGAGTTCAGCAACACTGTGACCTTCTTCATTAAACAATTTGAAATCTGCAACGATATTGTCAGAATTAGCTTCGGCGGCAGATTGAACAGCAACATAACTCCACAAAGTATTGTCTGGTTTCGAGAAAAATCGTATTGATTCACACCCTATAGGGAGATAAAAATCATGTTCCAACGAAGAACTTAAGGATGCAGCCACCACCTGCAGGCAGGCGTCGAGTAAAGCCGGATGTACATTATAAAAATCAGGATCATTTCGTAGAGAATCGTGCAAACTTATATGTCCTAATATTTCATTGTCATTACTCCATATTTGATCAACATTGCTAAAATTTGGCCCGTATTGTAACCCACGCGATTGTAATGACTGATAAAATTCTTCAGAAGACATTTTCTTGGAGCATCGCTGACGAATTTCATCCAGTGAAGTAATTAATGGTTCTTCTTGATCCTTCTGTGCATCATCATTTATAAAATTTGCTGATGCATGCAGTATCCAGTTTTCTTCATTTTCGGTTCTGCTATAAACACTAAATGAGAAAATTTCCTTCTCAGTTTCAGATAACTGTACCTGAATTGACCTTGGAATTCCTGCATTCAAAATCATACTTTCTTTAAAGATAAAATCAGAAAGTATATATGAATTTAAATGATCAGTTTCATTTACAACCTGAATAGCCATTTCTATATAGGCAGCAGCAGGAAAGACAATTTCCCCATTAATCTGATGATCCTCAAGAATTCCAACAATCTCATTTTCATAGGTTTTTTGCCATATGAAGGAAGTTGGCCTATTTGCCAGGTCGATGCGATCCCCTAAAAATAAATGAGCAAATTTCCTAGACTTCTGAACCCGTTGCCATGGGTCTTCAGACCTTGTCGATGCAGGTTCAATCCAATAACGCTGTCGATGCCACGGGATCATTGGAAGTTTAACATACTTCCTTTTATCCGGGTAAAGTTGCCTCCAGTCCATTGAAAAACCCTCTACGTATAATTTAGCCAGAGTGCCAAGTAAAATTTCTTTTGCTGGTTGTTCCCGGCGTAAAGATGGGAGCAATAGCAATTCCTTATGCTGCGATTGCCTCGATTGTTGTATAGAACCAAGCAATAGAGGATGTGGCCCTATTTCAATGTAAGTATCATATCCATTATCAAGCAATTCTACAATGGCACTGGAAAAAAGCGTGGTTTTTCTCAAATTATCTATCCAATAGTCCGCATGGAAATCAAGATGATCACCACGCTTTCCTGTAACGGTTGAATAAAATGGGATGTTTGGATTACCTGGCTTCAGCTCACCTAATAATTCCAGCAGTTCAGAACGCAATTGATCCATTTGTGGACTGTGGGATGCAACATCTACATTCACTAATCTGCAAAAAATATTTTGCTGCTCTAAAGCCCTCATAATTTCTTTCACCACATTTGCATCTCCGGACAAAACCGTTGATGTCGGACTATTGATCACTGCGATGGCTACATTTTTGTCATATTCCACCAAAAGGCTTTCTGCTTGTTCCGGTGATAGTTCGGTAAGCAGCATACTGCCTTGTCCCCGCAAAGGCATAAGGAGTTTACTACGGCAGCATATGATTCGTATTGCATCCTCCAGGTTTAAAATACCTGCTACATGTGCAGCTGCCACCTCGCCCATGCTATGACCAATCACTGCATCGGGGTAAATCCCCCAGGACTGCCATAATTCCGCTAGAGCAATCTGTATAGCAAATATTACCGGTTGAACTACTCCAATTTCATTGATTCGTGATTCAGCTGCCTTCGATTTTAATTCATCTATCAAAGACCATTTAAAATCACGCATGATAATCCGATCGATTTTTTCTATTTGATCATAAAACACGTGCTCCTTTTCCAGCAAATCCCGACACATGCCAAGCCATTGCCCTCCCTGACCTGAAAAAACAAACACCAATTTGGATTGCAGATCGGTTTTCAGGTTGCTGGTATACATACAAGTATCTATTTCTCCATCCAGGAAAGTCTGAAGATGAGAAGCTATCTCCCGTCTTGAATTACCTAATACCGCCAATCGAAAATCGTATTGACTTCGCCTCATACTTGCAGCATGACATATATCCTGTAATGATTCAGGAGATCCAGAGTTGAGAAATTCTTTGAAACTTCTTGTAAGTGCATGAAGAGATTCGTCATTTTTAGCAGAAAGTGGAAGTAGACATAATGGCGAGTCATTTGTATCACTTGAAACGGCATCCTGTTCATTCTTGATTTTACTATCAAATTCTCGTACAATCATGTGTACATTTGTTCCCCCGAAACCAAAGGAACTAATTCCTGCCTGTGCCGGTTCCGGCTTTGGTGGCCACTTTAGCAACTTATCCTGAACTTTTAGGTGAAGCTCATCAAAAGGAATATGAGGATTAGGAGTTTTAAAATGAAGGTTTGGTGGAATAGTTTGATGCTTGAGACTTAATATTACTTTTATTAATCCGGCAATTCCTGCTGCTGACTCTAAGTGCCCGATATTGGTTTTAACTGAACCAATTAAACAAGGATCATTTACATGATCTGCTCCAACCACAGCGCCAAGAGCTTTGGCTTCCATAGCATCTCCCAATAGTGTTCCCGTACCGTGTGTTTCTACATACTGGATGCTGCTTGGTAAAACACCTGCTTGGCTATACGTTTCACGTAACAATTTTTCCTGTGATTCACGACTTGGGGCCATCAATCCATTAGTACGACCATCCTGGTACATGGTACTTCCAAGGATTAATCCATGAATCGGATCTCTGTTTGCCAAAGCATTTGAAAGTGTTTTAAGAATAATAATTCCTCCACCTTCACCTCGGACATAACCATTTGCCCTGGCGTCAAATGTTTTGCATCTGCCATCGGGAGCCAGAACACCTGCTTTGGTGAATGCAATAGAATGAGCTGGGGATAAAATTAGATTTACACCACCTGCGAGTGCCATTTCACTCTCGCCGCTCCTAAGACTTTTGCATGCTAAATGCACAGCTGAAAGAGAGGAGGAACATGCCGTATCAATGGCCATGCTTGGCCCCTGGAAATTATAGAAATAAGAAATGCGATTTGCGGCTATAGATAATGCACTTCCCGTACCTGCATGGGCATTGATCTTTTTTGGATCTGCAAATTGATATTGGCTGTATTCGTTAACAGAAATTCCAATGAAAACTCCAGTTTTAGTCCCATCCAGTTCATCAATGATTTGACCTGCATCATCCAGTGCTTCAAGAGATAATTCTAATAATAATCTTTGCTGAGGATCTATAAATTCTGCTTCTACAGGAGAAATACCGAAAAAGAATGGATCGAACTGATCAATGTTTTCGAGAAATCCTCCCCAATAAGAAATTGATTTTCCAGGGCTTGCGGGATCTGGATCATAAAATGCATCTTTTTGCCATCGATCCAAAGGAATCTCGCTGATTGCATCGACACCATTGGTGAGTAATTGCCAGAAGGACTCCGGATTATCCGCCCCGGGAAAGCGACATCCCATGCCTATTACGGCAATCGGTTCTTTTAAGTTCTCAGCAAAAGAATTTGTGGTAATTTCTGCTTCCTTTTTTCCCAAATCTTCTGCCAAAAATAGGGATAGTGTCAATATATTAGGATAATCATATGCTAAGGTAGGCGGGAGTCGACGCCCAAGTAACTCTTCCAATTCACCTGAAAGTGTAACAGCATCAAGTGAAGATAAACCATAGCTCGAGAAAGGTTCCCGAATGTCTATATTTTGAGGAGAGGTATTGGATACTTCAGCAATATGATTTACAAGCCAGTCTTGAATTTGTCGGGTGTTCAGCATTTGATTATTAATCATTTAATAACGCATGGTAATCAAAAATTCCCAGTTACCTTATTTTATAACTGCATTTATAAATATTAAAACTACTTCTTGTGTCGTTTTCCTCCCACCTGCATTTGCCAGAAAGCAGTCATGCCGGGTCTTCGATCTGGTGTACTCTGAGGATTTTCAGTACTCAATTTATTCCACAAGCGTGGATAAGCTTCCACTGGTGGTACTTCAATCATTTTTTCAAGTTTTTTTACATTTTGTTGAGCAGAATCAATAAATGAACTTAACTTCTCATTTTTTTCTTTTTGGTGAATGGCTTCTCTTTCTTTAAATTGTGGGAGGACCTCTGAAGCAAAAAGCTCCATTGATTCGCAAATTTGTTCATGCTTATAATTACCGCTCTGTTGTAAAAAAATTAATTGGTCAACACCTGCCTCTTCCAAAGAGCGGAAATTATCAATCAAATTTTTCGGGCTTCCTATTCCCCCCATTCCAGCCTTTTTTCTTTCCCGTTCCATCCTTTCGATTGCAGATCCTGGCAGTGTTTTAAAATCATTCCAGACATTTGTCTTCCCCGGGATATGTATGCCATCCCGCCAATAATGCCCTAATCCATAGGCAAAAAAATGCGCCCCTTCCAATCCTCGTTCTATTGCTATTTCATTATCCTGATGACACATAAACCCTGTAAGCATAGCCACATTTGGATTTGCAGATTGGCCTATGGGAGTACAGTTGGTTCTAAAAGTTTCATAATATTCATCCACCCAAAATTTAGCTTCTTCGGCATTTATAAAAGCAAAAGTTAATGCCCCTATTCCCAATCGGGCAGATAGTTTTAAGCTGTCCCTGTTCGAACATGCTGCCCAAATTGGTGGATGTGGTTTTTGTAGAGGTTTAGGAATAATATTTCTATGTGGCATAGAAAAATATTTGCCCTTGAAACCAGGATAAGGTTCCATGCACATCATTTTTACTGCTTCTTGTACCCCTTCAGCCCACATTGGTCGTTTGTCAACAAAGTCAACTCCAAATCCTTCAAGCTCTAGTCGAGACCCCGATTCTCCAGTGCCCCACTCAACACGCCCATTACTCAGTATGTCAAGTGTGGCAAGACGTTCTGCCACCCGCGCCGGATGATTAAATTTGGGAGACATCACCAATATTCCATGACCAAGACGGATATTTTTAGTCCTTTGACTACAGGCAGCAAGGAATACTTCAGGTGCCGAAGAATGACAATATTCCTCAAGAAAATGGTGCTCCTGTACCCATACATAATCAATTCCAAGTCGATCAGCTAATTCTACTTGTTCCAGGGCTTCATGAAAAAGTCTGGATTCATCTCCTTCTTTCCAAGGGCGGGGCATTTGCAGATCTATAAATATTCCAAATTTCATATCACTATCATTTCTTCTAGGTTTCCTGTAATGTATTTTTCTTTGCAGAGAAAGCGTCTTAATTTACCACTTGTCGTTCGGGGAATACCTCCCGGTTTAGTAAATCGGATATCGTGAACCTTCAGCCCGTGATTCATTGATATTGCTTCCCTGATAGCACTAGAGATCTTTTCATGCTCTAGTTCATGTCTATGTCTTATCTCCACCACCACCACAATATCTTCACTTTCGGAATTTGTTACGGAAAAAACAGCACATCCTGTAGGTTGAATGGATTGGAGCGCATTTTCCACTGACCTTTCAATATCATGTGGATAATGGTTTTTGCCTCCCGAGATAATCAAATCCTTGATTCGCCCAGTAATATATAGTTCCTTTTTATGAAAAAAGCCAAGATCGCCACTCCTTAAAAATGGCCCCTCATTTGTGTTTGGGACATACCCACCGAAGGTTAAACTGGTTTTATCAGGTTTATCCCAATAGCCATGTGTAACACTTGGCCCACTCACCCAAATTTCTCCAATTTCATTTTCCTGACAGAGAGTCAAAGTTTCCGGATTAACAATTCTTATCTCCTGATTGGACAGATTTTGTCCACAACTAACAATTGTCCTGTAGGGATCAGAAGTTGAATCAGTGAATACTGCCTTGTCTTTTTTTAGATCAGAATCCGATAAATTTTTCTCTAGTGGAGATCGCCCTCTTGGTCCACCAGTCACCATCAGAGTTGACTCAGCTAAACCATAGCAGGGTAAAAATGATTTTTTATTAAAACCGCAAGGAGCAAAATATTCGGCAAATTGATCCAATGTATGGTGATAAACTGGTTCTGCACCATTAAATGCCACCTCCCAGCTACTAAGATCGAGTTGATCTCTTTGTTCAGGCTTGACTTTTTTTACACATAGATCAAATGCAAAATTAGGTCCACCACTAATAGTGCCCTTATAACGAGAGATAGCATCGAGCCAGCGAAATGGTTGCTGTAAAAATTGCATATGAGGCATCAGAGTAACTGAAATTCCAGAGAAAAGAGGTTGTAATATACCTCCAATAAGTCCCATATCATGATATGGAGGCAACCAGATGACACCATGTGAATCATCTGAAACACCAAAACACCTCCCTATTAATTCCATATTATGGAGTAGATTGCTGTGGCTCACCATTACCCCCTTTGGCTCTGTTGTTGATCCTGAAGTATATTGCAGAAAAGCAATATTATTCCCTCTGATATCAGGTTCTTTCCATTTTGTATGCCAATACTCAATCTCAATATCGTCTAGCACCAGAAGCCTTACTCCCTCAAATATTTTCTCAGCTATATCATTTGAAATAATTGCATCTAAAAGTGATGAACTCAGAAGTGCTACGGTTGGTTGGGCATCATTTATTATGCTTTGAATGATCTGTATAGATCTCTCAATACGTACCGGATGAGGTGGATAAACAGGAACAGCCAATACTTTGGCATATAAACAACCAAAAAATCCCATAATAAAATCTAAACCAGGCGGAAGAAGGATGAGTGCCCTATCTCCTTCCATTGATAGGGATTGCAGTTTTGCTCCAATAGCACAAACATGTTTGTCTAATTCCCCATTTGTCAAATTATCTTCCTCAAATTCACCATCACGTAGAAATCGATATGTCATATGATGAGGTTGGGATAGTGCTCTATTCCTCAGGATTTCAACAAGTGAATGTGAGGGTTGGTTCATATAAAGGCTTTTTGTAGCAACTATATCCGCTAAGGTTGAAATATTTACTTTATGCACTTCTCCATTAGGAGCAATGAATTTCGAGTTTTACAGCCTTACATTAAAACCATGTTGATCCGTTACTTATAAACTTGGTTTGTCACTCCAGAGTATTTAAAGGCTCTGTGGAAATTATATTAAGTCAATCCAAGTTGATCTTTTTGATTACTACTCATCGTTTCTCTCTCAGATATGAATTTTCCTTTTCAAATCTAACTCGTAAGGGCATTTTAATGTACAAATATTTTAAATATATAAAATTAAATTAATAAAAATCAATATATTGACTGATCCTTAAATGGAATGTTAAAATCAGAGGATAAATTAAAATATATATACACATTTTCACTTGACTATGTGACTTATTGCCACTAGGCACTCAATTCATAAATACCAAAAAGCCTAGAAGAATTGATTTGGCATACAAGAATCCTTGTAGAGTAATAAGTTATCTACAAGCCTTTAATTTTAATTGAATTAGGATATTAATGGATGTTAAAAAGAATGTTATAATTGAAAGTATCGGTACTTATCTTCCTCCAGAATCGCATTCCACAAGCGATATAATGAAAGCCTGTACAAACAAAATTTCTTTCCCACTTGAAAATATAACCGGCATAAGAACAAGAAGGATGGCTGGAAAGCATGAGTTTTCCATAGATCTGGCAAGAAAAGCAATTTCTGACTGTCTCGCAAATTCAAAATATCATCCAAATGATATAGACATTTTGGTTTGTTGTAACATTTCAAGATATGATAATTTAAATCAGGTTTCTTTTGAGCCGAGTACATCAATCAAACTCCGTAAGTATTTTGGCTTCAACAAGGCAATTGTCTTTGATCTTTCAAATGCATGCGCTGGTATGTTTACTGGGATCTATCTGGTTAATGCATTAATTAAATCCGGAGCAATAAGACTAGGAATGGTGGTAAGTGGTGAATACATAACGCACCTTACTAAAACTGCACAAAAAGAGATTGAAGGATATATGGATACACGACTGGCTTGTTTAACATTAGGTGATGCAGGTGCGGCACTTATCCTTGAAGAATCAGATAGCGATCAAATTGGCTTTCAGGAACTGGAAATGCAAACACTTAGCCGATATAGCAAATATTGCATAGCAAAAACATCAGATTACGGTGGGATGATCATGTACACAGATTCAGTAAATTTGACTGATGCAGCAGTTAAGTCCGGAGCTACTCATTCACTGAACGTACTTCAAAAAGCTGCATGGTCGCCTGAAAGTTTTCAGCATTTAATTATGCATCAAACCTCCAGAATGACTTTAAATAGTGCGCGGCGTGAGATCAATCAATTACTAAAGAAAATTGTTTGTAATGATGATAACACGATCAATAACCTTGAGCAACGCGGTAATACGGCGTCAACATCCCATTTTGTAGCTCTGCATGATCAGATTCGCAATAATAAAATTAAATCTGGCGATAAGGTTATTTTTAGTATATCTGCTTCAGGTCTAACAATAGGGACTGCACTATACACCTTTGATGATTTACCAAAACGAATTCGCCAAATTGATGCAGATGGATCTGAGCAAGAAGAAATTACGCCATCAAACCATATAAAGCAAAAAAACGATACTAAGTATCCCAGAATTCGTATCGAAAGTTTGGGCACAATACAGGAATATTCCATAGAGAAACATAATTCTTTGGAATTATTAAAGCAAGCAGCAACAAATTGTCTTAACAATTCTTCATATCATTATAGCGATATCGACTTATTGATTCATACCGGCGTATATCGCAGTGAATATCTACTAGAACCAGCGTATGCTGCATTATTAGCAGGTGAATTAGATATAAATTCAACTTATTCAGATTCAGGTTATGATAAAACACTTGCCTTCGATATCTTCAATGGAGCTCTAGGTTTCCTTAATGCATGTTTTGTTGCACAACAGATGATTGTAGCAAAAAACTGTAAAACAGCAATGATCGTGGCAGTAGAAACAGAAAACAATGCGGAATCTTTTCCAGATGAACTCATGAACATTCGTGAAACAGGTTCAGCGATTATTTTAGATTCCAGTCCATTAGAAGAAACTGGTTTTTCACAATTCCTATTCAGCTATAATAGTGAAACTTTAAGCGCATATGCTACCTTTTGTAACACTGAGCATAAAACACCTTACCTCAATATCAAGAAAGATCCAAATCTTAATGATTTGTATATCGACTCTATATTGCCTGCTGTTCAGGAATTGTTAGAAAAAGAAGGTCTCGATTTCAACGAAATCAAAATTGTTTTTCCACCGCAGATTTCGTCTGCATTTATTACACGATTAGCCAAATCATTAGGACTCCAACGAGGAAAATTTGTCGATGTTGTCGGTGAAGGAATGGACTTTTTTTCTTCTTCCTTAGTCTATGCCTTGCAAGGCGCCTATCAGAACAAACTCGTGAAGCCTGGTGACAAGGGATTAATTATTGCAGTGGGGTCTGGTATCCAGGTTGGTTGTGCTATCTATCATTTTTAATTCTGTAACACTATGGGGATATCCAATAGATCTAAACTTCCGCCAGGGCCAAAATCTATACTTCCTATTAGCATACTATTAAATTTTCGACGAGATAGCATTCGTTTTCTAAAGGATATCGCAATGAAATATGGTGATATCGTTCATTTCAAAATTGGCACAATTCGTATCGTACTGTTAAATCACCCTGATTTTATTAAAGAAGTGTTATCATCTCAACACACAAATTTTATTAAGGGTCGTCCATTAAAAATGACGAAAGAATTATTGGGGAATGGAATTCTGACGAGTGAGGGTGAATTTCACAAACAACAATCACAAATCATCCAACCAGCTTTTCATCGTAAAATGATCGATTCGTATGCCATTGAAATGACAAATTGTATCACGGATTTGATGAACAGCTGGGAAGAGGGTATGAAGGTAGATATCAAGCATGAAATGACTAAAATGAGTTTGGCAATTGCTGGAAGAACATTGTTTTCAATCAATCTTGATCGAGAAGCTCCGGAAATTATTAGCGCACTTACGACAGCTTCAACTCTTTTTGGTAGAGTTACAGTCCCTTTTTCAGAATTACTAATCAAACTCCCACTTCCAAGTACATTTCGATTTTACAAGGCCAAAGCGATTTTGGATGATACAATTTATAGAATGATAGATGAACGTCGGGAAAGTAATGACCATTATAGCGACCTACTTTCACTATTGCTAGAAGCCCAAAAAGGAAATGGGGAAGGGATAAGTAATAAACAAGTCAGGGATGAAGCGTTAACACTTTTTCTTACTGCCTTCGACACAACCTCAAATGCTCTTAATTGGACATGGTATCTTCTTTCGCAAAATCCTGAAGCTGAACAAGAAATGCATAAGGAAATTGATTCCGTTTTACGTGGCAGAATACCCACAGCAGAAGATATAGCACAGCTCAAATATACTCGGATGGTATTTGGAGAGTCAATGCGGGTGTTTCCTCCATCTTGGGTACTTGCACGGGAAGCTTTGAATGATTTTTCAATTGATAAATATGTCATCCCCGGTGGTGCGCTCATTCTTATGAGTCCCTACCTTATCCATCATGATTCCAGATTTCGGAAAGATCCGGAAAAATTCGATCCTAACGCCTGGGATGAACATTCGCGAAGTCATAATGCAAAATACGAGTATTTCCCCTTTGGTGGAGGGCCAAGGGCATGCATAGGTCAATCTTTTGCCTGGATGGAAGGGATATTAACCCTTGCCACGATTGGGCAATTATGGAAGGTTAAACTCGCGCCGGGACATCGTGTTGAACTATTGCAGGGCATCAATTTACGTCCTAAATATGGAATGATGATGACCCTCCATCGAAGGAAATAAAGAGTATATTACAATGAGTACAAGTGAATCAAGATGGAGCAAGGATATTCCTGTTAAACTGATTAAGAACAACGAGATTCATGTTTGGCGAGCATTTCTTGAATTAAGCTCAACTCAAAGACAATATTTTATGGGTATCCTTTCATCTGACGAATTAAAAAGAATGAAAAGGTTTCACTTCAAAAGAGATGAAGATCGATTTATTGCTGCACGTGGAATTCTGCGCGTAATTATGAGTTACTACATCGAAAAATCCCCGGAAGAAATCAGTTTTGAATATACTTCTCAGGGCAAACCAATAGTGACAGAAAATCCTGGTTCAGACACAATTCATTTTAACCTTTCGCACTCTAATAGATTTGCCCTCTACGCGGTTACATTTAATTCTAGTATTGGAATTGATATTGAGTTTATTCGGACTGATGCTGTTGTTGAACAGATTGCTCAAAAATTCTTTTCACAAAACGAAATTCGCGCAATTCAAAATATTCAGGAAAAGAACCGAACCAAATTATTTTTTCAATACTGGACAAGAAAGGAAGCATTACTCAAGGCTGCAGGTGATGGGATTTCATCCCAAATGTGCCAATTTGATGTCTCACTGATTAATGAAAAGAAGTTTTTGCCAATTAGCTACCACCCAAAGAATGAAATACAATCCCAATGGTACGTAAGAGATTTGATGTCCTTTGAAAATTATGTAGCTGCCATTGCAGTTGAAGGTGGTAATAAGGATTTATTATTTTGGAATTACAGCCATTGAAAAATCATATCCATTTGATTGGTCCAAACACGTCGTTTGAATAGGTTGGCATTTAAGAAAGTATATCTTTTCTGACTTGTATTAATATTCCCTACTTTCACCATCATCTGGGATAAATACTTTTTCAATTAAATTATGTGCTATTAGTATAGTTTTTAATTCTTCTCTTGTTGTGGGACAATGATTTAGTGCTTCCAAATGATTGGCAAAAACCATTTGCGGGGCATTTTTGATAAACTTAATTAGTTCATCCATTCTCATTAACAAGGGTTGGCCAATATCCAGTTGCGCGGAACCACATGCTAGTATAGAAATATCAGGTTTGAATTCCTTTAAAACTTTATTCACATGACTTGTATATACGGTATCCGCACTTATGTATATTGATTTTTCATCTGGCAATTCCAAATAATATCCCATTACATTTCCCATCAATTTTGCGATAAAACCATAGCCGTGAATAGCAGGAATACCTATAATTTTCCCTGCCAAAAAGGATTCGATTTTCCAATAATCAAGCGACCTCGCCACATTCAATCCTCTTTTTTGAATAGAATTAGTGTCCTTCTGACTACAAATTATAGGGATATTACGTTTCCTTAAAAATAACTCTCCCGCTTTGTCCAAGTGGTCAGGATGTAAATGTGTTATTAGGCAATGGGTCACTTTTTCTAAAATGTTACCGCTATTTATTGGCAAATCTACAATTGGATTTCTTTCAGGCTTGAATCTTAAAAGAGTAAAAGGCCATCCTGAAGCCTTTTTACCAAGCATCGGATCAACCAAAATAGCATATTGGCTGAATTCGATTACCAGGGTAGCATTTCTTAAATGGTGCAGTTTCATAATTTTGAAACTTTAAAATTGAATTTACACAAAAGTATTCTTGATTTAAGCGAAGGCATCAATTTAAAAAATCATCTAGTATTTTTTACAGCACACCGTATAGGTGAATAATTTTGCAGCTAATTGTCGATTGGTCAACAAATAAATAAGAGCTTACATAAACTGGATTGTAGATCAAAAATATATGCTATGCTCTGGTGGCATATACATAAATAACGAGTGAGATTTTTAACCGTAAGTACTTTCAGAATATACAAAGGATATATTATCAAATGTTACATTCATTTCGGTTACAATCTGTGGTGAAATATACAATTGGACTATTTGTTGTTTCGGTAATTCAAGCAGGTGGGAACTATTTTTCCCAAACACAAACCTTATTTACAGCAGGCATTTCATTTAAAAATGTATATTGTAGCTGATTGTTATGTGAAATAACCAGAAAACTAAGTGGATTGACTTCACATGCCAAGACTATCGAATTAGTGTTATTAGTAATACTGAGAGTCGACAATTGGTAATTGGCACAATCCAAAAATTATACAACAAACATTAGTTGATAAGTCGAGACTAGTCAATTGATTATTTGCACACCACAATTCTTCTGCGGAAGTAGCATTAGAAAGATCAAGGTTTGTCAATTGATTATTATCTGTCATTTACTAATTTTATTTATTGACTTTGACTCTTCTTGTGCGCACATATCAGCCCCCAAAAGTAAATTTTCCCTGTTGAAATCCTATTTTTTTGATAATCACTAAATAGAATCTATGTAAATAGTTGTAAATTTGAACTAAAATACCTTTTCCACGATATCAACGCCATCCCAATTATCCGGTACTCCTTGCACCATAAATTGAGCGGATTTTTCTAAAAATAACCTGGCTGTTTGGTCCTCTGAATTGATATCAAGTACCTGTTGAAATTTTACTGAAGCTTTAGTGAATTTTTGATCGTAGTACTCCTTAATCCCTTCATTGAATGTCTGGAGGGTTTTAAGTTTCATAGTTTTCTCTTCATGTTCATCACCATCAAAAAACTCATAGATCTTAACCGCGATTTTCTTGCCTTTTACCCTTACATAACTTAAAAATCGATAACTGTACTTGTTAAGGTTCTCTATAGTTTTTAACGATTCTTCACTTATGATCATGGAAGTTCCGTATAGCTTGTTCAGCTCTTCCAGTCTGGATGCCAAGTTAACTGCATCCGAAATTACGGTGCCATCCATTCGGTTTTCCACGCCAATCGTGCCTAGCATAAGAGGTCCTGTGTGAATTCCAATACCAATTTTCACCTTTTCCTTGCCAGCAGCTTCCCGTTCTTCATTGTATTCACCTAATTTTTTTTGTACCTGAATAGCAGCAAGTATTGCATCTTCAGGATTGCCAGGGAACAACGCCATTACAGCATCACCTATGTATTTATCGATAAAACCGCCACCGGACGTAATTGCAGGAGTAATGTATTTCAGAATTTCATTTAGGAATTCAAAGCTTTCCTGGGCGCTTAATTTTTCTGTCACGGAAGTAAATGATCTTATATCTGAAAATAAAATAGTCATTTCACCCTGGACTTGATCACCCAGTGAAACATCTATGATGCTGTCATGACCCAGCGCTTTCAAAAATTCCTTCGGTATAAATCTCAAATATGCCGAATTGATATGGTATAAGTTTAAATGTGTCTTTAGTCGTGCCAGCAATTCATCTTTCGAAAATGGTTTTGCAAGATAATCATTTGCACCCGAAGCCAATCCTTCAACTAAATCCTGAACTTGATCTTTGGCGGTTATCATAATCACAGGTAACTCACTTGGCAGATACTTTTTTCTTATTTCTCTACAAACTTCATATCCCGACATTTTTGGCATCATGATGTCCAATAAAACCATATCGAGTTTTTCTTTACCTATGATTTCCAATGCATCATTACCATTCATTGCCTGCAATATTTTGAAGTGTTCTTTGGATAGGTGATTTGAAAGCACTTGTTGATTTATAGGTTCGTCATCAACTATCATGATGCTAAATCTTGAATCGTTTTGTGTTAGATCTAATTTTGTTTCAATCTTTTCAGTTAGATTATTATAAATTTTTACTTTGCTAAGGAAGGATTCTTGTTTTGTTGAGCTTGCAGGTTGCTTAGTAACAGGCAGTGTAAAATACACACTGGTACCTTTTTCAACAATACTTTCTATCCAAATATTACCGCCATGAAGTTCTACTAGTTGTTTTGTAATTGTTAAGCCTAATCCGGTTCCACCATAATCTCGTGTAATTGATGCATCGACTTGCTCAAATGATTTAAATATATCTTCAATTTTATCCTTTGGAATTCCGATACCAGTATCTTGTATACATACTTGTACCATATGTTGTATTTCAACTGCGGAGATAATGATTTCGCCGGTATTCGTAAATTTTATTGCATTACCAATAAGGTTGAGCATTATTTGATATAATCGTTCTTCATCGGCATCAACTAACGGAATAAATTCATTGATTGCATTTTTAAGTATTATTGATTTGCCTTTTATCATAGGTTGGCTTATTTGAATCACTACATCAGTAATGGTTCTTAAATCAATAGCTTTGAGGGAAAGGATTAATTCATGTGTTTTTAGTTTTGAGTAATCCAGGATACTGTTTACTAAACTTGAAAGACGCCGTGCAGATGAAATTATCAAGGATAGATTTGACCTTGCCCTGTCAGTTAGCCTGCCCGCAACACCATCTATTAATGATTCTGAAATACCGATGATTCCTGTAAGAGGGGTTCGCAATTCATGGGAGGTATTTGCTAAAAATTGGTCTTTTAATTTATCGACTTGCTTTAATCGTCTGTTTATTTCCTGTTCTTTTGCCAGTTTCTTTCGCTGTTCCAAAGTCCGAAAATGAGCGTACCATCTTGCCAGCCAACTCATCACCCCAGTAACTAAAATTGTATAACAAACATAGGCCCACCAGGTCATCCACCAGGGAGGAGAAATGATGAATTCATAATTACCTTCTTGACTGAACTGATCATAAATATTCCTGGCTCTAACCCGGAATGTGTAATCTCCGCCTGGTAAATTGGTATATTCCTTTCTGTTATCAGTGGTCCATGTGGACCATTTTTTATCATACCCTTCTAGAAGGTATTGATATTGCACGCTGGATTCATCGGCAAAGTCGGTTGCTGAATATTCAAACCTTAATTCATTGTGTCTAAAATCTAAGTTTGGTATTGCACTGGTCAATGCATTGGAAATAATATCATAGGATCGATTACCATTATATATCAAGGAATCGTTATTGACCAGAACTCTCCGAATTAGTACAAAATAATCCTTTTGGTAATTTTTGTATGTCTTTCGATCATATCGATAAATTCCTCCATCTCCTCCAAACCAGGTTACATCATTCTGCTCAGGGAAGATGGAGTAGACGCTCGGATTCATCTTCATATACGGGGCTGTTTCCCAACTAAATGTCCCATCTTGTTGGATTCTTTGCAAGCCAAAATGGGGAGCTGTTGAAATCCATACGTTACCTGTGTCGTCAGCAGCGATTCGGAAAACTTCCTTACCGTTGGGTTTGCCAGCAAACAATTCGCCAAGAGTTGTATCCGGGTAAAAATATTTTTTATCCTCGTCAAAGCGATACAGGCCAGAATCTGTACCAAAAACAATCCTATCATGTAAGGTGAAGACATAAACATCTCCATCAGGTATCCCAAAACTATCATCAAAGTGATCAATGACCGGGTTCTTTTTCAATCCATCGGAAAAATCGACACATAATGGTCCTCCATATCTTGTCCCAAGCCATAATTTACCATCTGATTGTTCAAGAATCGGCCGTATTTCAGAGGCAATCCCATTAATCCTTCCTTCATCTATCCACCGACCATTTGATAATTCTAAAGATACAAGTATCCCGGGGCCGCCTGCAAATAATCTGCTAGGATTCTGTATTGAGCGGTATAAGCAGTTTATATGGGTTTGTTCATAACCAATATTAGTAATTTTACCATTTGTAATTTCATAAATACCATTATTTGTTCCAACGATCAATCTCTCGTCAAATGAAATTAGTGCGGAACAATTCAATCCTTCCAGATCCTTAATTAATTTAAAATGACTGTTGGCAATACTTCCATTTTCAATTTGGGGAGGATGAAGGTAATATAATCCAGACCTCCCACCGACAAACAAAGTATCAAGGTGCCGCATAACAACCTCTATATGTCCTTCAATATTTGATTCAGGGCCATAATTTGTAACAGGAGAGGGCCAATCCAAACGACTAATTCCATTTTGCAATCCTGCCCATAGATGATCCTGCTGATCGGAAAATAACGACAGGATCGATTTATCCAGCATGCCTTCAGCATCTGTAACGACCTTTATAAACTTTCCTTGATTAGATATTATAATCAACCCTCCCTGGGTGCCGATGGCTATTGTGCTATCGCGTAAAACTTTGGCAGTATATATCCCATTTTCTTTTAAGTATCCACTAATTTCAGTGTTGAATGTGGTAATCTCTCCATTCCCATATACCTCAAGGCCTCTTGCTCTTGTGCCAATTAATATTTTTGACTCTTTGAAAGGCACAATAAAAAAAATAGTTACTTGGGCGACCTGTTCTGTTCCTGGTAAAAGCTGCAATGAATCACTCACCATTTTATATATTCCAACTCCTCTTTTTTGAATGTATAACGTATCGCGAATCATGAATGACCATCCAAATGGATGATCACCTGGATACCAGATACGTATTGAATCATTTTTCCATCGGAACAAATGAGAAACAGTACTAAAATAAACGCCGTCGGTTGTGGCATAAGTTTTCCACACATTAGTAAATTCACGGTCAGTCTCAGAAAGTCTACCAATCAAGGAAAAGTACTGATTCGTTCCAGTAGAATCCGGTTTTAAGTAACCAAAATCTCCTTGGGCTCCGATAAAAATGCATCCTGCATCATCTGCCTCAATTGAGCGTACTATACTTGTAAAGGGATGTAGTCTCCATGAATTTCCATCATATTCAAGAACTCCCATGGTATTGCCAAAATACATTACTCCGTTTTTGTCCTGTGTAATTGCCCAGTTCTGGCCATGCGCTTCATATTCTTCCATTGAGAATGATTTAATCAGTGGAAGTCCTAATTCAGGATTTAATTGTGAATAGATTGCTTGTGGAGATGCGATGAGCGATATAGCTAAAGTAATCCGGACAAAGAGCAATCTTAGATTGGGAATAAATAGCTGAATGCAAACTCGAACTGAATTCAACCTCAATTCAAAAAAGGTCATAAAAACAAACGAGACCGCGTGTAAAAATTCTCGCATTGTGGAATTAATTTGAGCTTATTAAGTTTATACTTTTAACTTATGTTTCCTTTCCTATTATGTATTTGTTAAAGTTTATTTTTGATAAAGTATTGTTTATATAGATATCATCAGCTCCTGAATGCCAAATTCAATAATCTTTTTATTTATGGTTATATACATTAAAGAGTTGGATAGCCTTTCTCTTGATTCGTCTTATACAATCCTTTTTTTTATTTAAAATGTAATTCAAGGTAACATCTTGTCTACTGTGTATCAAAATGTCATAAGGTTTTCCATTCTCAGATAATAGAGAATCAATTCATTTAAAGGCATTTGGTTTTTATTGTAAGATAAATTAACAATATTTTTCCTATTCTTTATAAATCGGGAATACTATAGGAACCTCTTCATTTAGTTCAAGACAAAGAAAATAAAGTCCAGGTTCCATTCCTTTTCCTGATAGATCAACGTAATGTGATTTTTCTTTTAATGACCATTGTCCTATATAATACACTTTTCCAAATTCATTGTACAAATTTGCAGTGACAATATTCTTTGATGGATTTTTAACTTCTACAGTAAAATAATTCGTTACTGGATTGGGAAATATTGTGAGCCAACCCTTTTCTGCTCCTGCAGCCACAGAGTTTGGAGCAGCGTTTTCATTGTAGGGTTTCGTAACCTTTCCATTCCACCCGATATCATCAAAAATGGCTAATGTTATTGGTCCGGGATGCAAAATTGATTCTCCTGAAGCAAGCATTGGTGTCATCAACGAATTTTCATTTCCTTTAGGATATTCAAATTCATCGAGATGAACGTAACTGGTACCAAGAATCCAAATAGGGTATGTAAATAAAACGGCTCTTTTTCCTTTTGTGCATGCAATCACATTATTTCCACTAAAAAGAATTTGATCACCCGTTAATGCATCTCCTAATTCAGTAGAAAAATTAGGAAAGAAATTTTCATTTAGAAGTGACCTGCCCATTCGGGTATATGTATAGTGATCGAAAATTGCTGGTAGTGGATAACCTGATACTCCATAGTAACCTATACCACCACTATAATTCATAAGACCAAAAAATCCTAAACCATGACAGAGCTCGTGAAGAACCACAGTGGCAAAATCGTAATAGCCGATTGGAGTATTCCCATCTGTACCAAAATACCAATTTGTATATAGGCTGTTAAATTGTGCAAAAATGTCGGGATCATTTTCTTGATCCACAATTAAGTTTTCTTTAGCGAGTTTATCAGCCAGTGATGTACAATACCATGTATTCCTTTGTGTACCAGGAGTATTCCCGACAATCCAATATGGGCCCGCACCTCCCAATTGACCTGATGGTAATTGCGCAAATTCAGCATATATTCTTATCGGTATATCAGAAGATAGTAATCCCGCCCAGATATCCACGGCATACTGAAAAGCAGATTGCGCTGCAGGATATGATTCGAAACCAACATAATTCACAATAATCTCTGCTCCATCTTTTGTTTTTTTTGAAGTCTTGGTAATTGATTTCTTTAGGCTTAACGTGAGATCTTGTTTTAATTTATTTAGATCAAGATAGCTTTGATCCGGTTCAAGCATGTTGCAGTTCAAATTTCCAGCTTCATCTAATGATAATTCGCTTATAATTCCATGAGAATGAATTTGTGCAATAGACTTTTCTACGGCAATGATTAAAAGGGCAATTGCAATAAATGTTATAGCTACATTTATTGAGATTTTTGAATTTTGTTGTGTGGTTTTCATTAGTATTAGTGTTTAGTAGGGTATTTTGAATATAGTGAATTCAATATTCTTTGGAGTCTTTATGTCCTCCTTCATTTTTACCATGGAATTGTGAATTGTTTGGTTCTGGATGGAAGAAAGTAAGCTTAAGAGGTAAATAATTTAGAGAAAAATATAGTTTAATACAACTGTTTCTTCACCAATGTAGCGTGAATGAGTATAAATTAAAAGTCACTGTTCAAAATGCTTTTTTTGGTTGGATTTTATTATTTAGAATATGACAACATATACCGAATTTCTGTTAATAATTAATAAATTATATTGATCATAAAAGAAATTCTCTTTAATCGCAAGGTTCCTCAATCCGTTCAATACGACTAGTGAGCAAATCAACTCCGTTGTAATCAAGATGCCACATGATGTTTGTCTTATAATTTGGTAGTTTACCTTTTCCGGTCAGATACAAAACTTCAGATTGTATTTTAGAAAAAGGTTCGGCCTCATCAAATTTTTCTTCATGGGTACTTTCCCAATAATATTCATTTCCATCATTACTCGTCCCAATACCGCTGGTGAGGATCTGAATGGTCTTCTTATTCTTTTTTTCCAGGATCACCTGCTTTACTTCTACAACAAACTCAACGTTGATATCTTCGCAGATGGCAATCGAGGGCATCATATAAATGGTATTTTCCGATACAATATAACTGGATTGAGCATTTCCAATGTGGGGTAGATTCAGTATAATGAGCAACAAAATTGATGAGGCCGTAATTTTCATAGTGTTCAATGTTATTTTTAGGGTCATTAAGTTAATCAGAATTCATGAAAATACGATGAAAATAAAGAGGGTTTAACATCTGACGGCTTTTTCAAGTCTGAGCTTTAAATGTTATTAAAAATGCCAATCTGATGCGAAATCCCTGTTCACAGACACCGCTTGTGCCGGATATAAATTATCAATTATATACTGATAAAACCATCAAGCCGAATAAACAAAAGTATCCATATTTCAATTAAGGCACTGGTCTAGTGACATAGTTCATCCCAAATATTCCGGCAATAATGGTCAGCCGATTAATAATGGTCATTACGAGAAGAGGCGATCAATTTTTTATTTCGCTGATAATTAGACAGTTAACGTCATTCATTTGCTATAGAAGCTATAGTGTGGGAATAAAAGTAAAATTTCAATGATTCGTTAGATCAGTTCGATATTTATTTTAGATCAATTCTGAATATCGCAGCTTTTACCGGTAATCTGGTGATTTATCTTTTACGGTATGTTTATAATTATTTGGCACCAAATGTTAAAACCGTGGATAGAATTAAAATATTTTGTATTTTTATTCCAAACCTGACGATCATGAACACCAACTACCTCCTCCTGTCGGTATCAACAGCTACCTTCGGATTTCTTATCTGGTTTGCTATGTCAGCCTCTCTGCGTTTGCCAAAGATGTTCCAGATCCAATTTGACATAAACAGGCCCTACATGAACCGGTTTTTACGCAGGAGGATTCTGATGTTCATCCTGTATGTGCTGGTTCCATACGTCCTGATCTATGATTTTAATATTCTCGGAGTTACAACGCTAAGTGAACTTGATATTAATTTTTTCTGGAATCAAAGATCAACCTTATGGGTCGTAATTCTTGTTCCAGTGGTGATCATAGTCAATTTTTTTATTAGCAAAACTACCCCCAACCTCTCAGAATTCCCTGAGATACGTCTTACACGTTGGACCTTAAAGCTCTATCTGCTTAGCGCAATTACCTGGGCTTTTCAAATATTTGCCCAGGAATTTTTATACCGCGGCATGCTTCTGCAATCCTTGAGGATGTGTGGACTTTCTGATATGATGGCCATTATCATCAGTACAGGAGTGTATGCACTGACACAATATTTTCAACGATCCCTGGTGAGTATCACCAACATTTTGTATGGACTGCTGGCTTGCTATATCGTAATTGACACCAATAGCCTGCTACCCGTTTTTGTTATCCACCTTGCCAATGCGCTATTCGCTGAATGGTTTGCGATTTGGAGACATCCGGAAATTGGGATAGCATCATAATCCAACATGTAAAACAACCATCCATGGAACAGAGATTAAAAGAGATTTCAAGAGAGCGTTACACCTGGCACAATGCCACAAATAATGTTGAAGTTACTCCGCTTCGTTTTTTCTACCCTGCCAATGCCAATGATATCGCGGATATAGTCAAAGATGCAGAATCAAGGGGATTGAGGGTGCGTGCAGTAGGTTCAGGGCATTCATTTTCCGAGGCTGCAAAAGAAAAGGATTATTTGCTTTCAATGAAAAAACTGGATACTGTAATTCAAACTCCTTTGGATGATCTTAAACCGGAGTACCGGCAAAAACACCTGGTATCTATCGGGGCAGGTGTGATCCTGATGGTCCTGAATCCGAAGCTGGATTCCATGGGGCTTGCATTGCCGAATATGGGGGCAGTGGATTTCCAGACGATATCCGGAGCATTGCTTACAGGCACACACGGAACCGGGATCAAGCAGCCAGCCTTTCCCGATATGGTACGTTCGATGAAGCTGGTTGGGGCCGGGAGTGAAATTATACAGCTAGAACCTACCAATGGGATGACCGATCAGGCCCTTCATGCACAACATTCGTCAATAAAATTGATTCAGGATGACCAGCTGTTTTACAGCGCTATACTGAGCTTCGGTGGCATGGGCATCGTATATGAAGTGACTATGGAGGTGAAACCTACGTTTTGGCTGGAAGAAAGTCGAACCATTGAAAAGTGGTCCGCATTGAAACAAAAATTGCTGAGCGGTGAATTTATGCAAACCGTTGAGCAAAATGATTTTGTGGCATTTCGGGCAAATCCTTATGAAGTAAAAGGTGACCATACCTGTGCTTTAGTCAGGCAAAATATCATCAAGGAGGAAGATGTGCCAACGGGTTGGAGCGCGCGAAGGAGAAATTTACTCTCGACTATCTTTGGAGATATCGAATACCTGATTGAAAGTACTATACGCAGGTTAAACCGGAATCCCAAACGCGCCAAAAACTCAATAGAATCGGCATTGAAGTTTACCAAAGACAGAAAATTTTCAGCCAAAAGTTATAAAGTGTTGTATCAAAGTGGCTTATCTGTGATCCGTCACGGGATCAGCTCAGAGTTTGCCTTTGAGGCAAAAGGAGAAAAGATTGTGGAAGTGCTGGAACACATTTTTGAGATGGCGAAGACAAATGCTGAGAATGGCCAGTTGTACCAGTCTTCTCATATTCCGGTCCGGTTTGTGCCGCCATCAAAGGCATATCTATCCTCTGCATACAAAAGAAAAACCGTATACATCGATGTGCCATTGCTTCATACGACCATCGGCGATTTCGAAATTCTGGAACGATATCAGGAAATGATGATAGGGTTGGGTGGGATACCACATTGGGGTAAGGTAAACAACAAACTTTACCTGAATAATGATTTTATAAAGGATCAATATAAGGATTGGAAGATTTGGTCTGATGCGCGAAAACAAATGGATCCGAAGGGTACTTTTGTAAATGATTTCATCCTAAAAATGGGGCTGGTGTGAACATGGGGAAAAAGGTAAATGTATTGTCTATTGATGGAGGAGGAACACGGGGATTGATGCCTGCCACTATGCTCCATTGCCTGGAGAATGCAACTGGAAAATCAATTACAGATATATTTGATGTAATTGTTGGTTCGGCAACCGGAGGAATTATCGCATCTTCATTGGCTGCTGGAATGAATACGAATGAGATCATGGAGATTTACCTGAATCAGGCCTCGTATATTCTTCCCTTCAATTTTTTCAGGAAAATATGGAATCCTGTAAACTTGTTTGCCCCTAAATATCCCAACCGGAACCTGAAACAATTACTTCAGGAGAAATTTGGCACTGCTACGATGCTGGCAGATGTATCCAATTCGTTTGGAACGGATACCATATTTTTATTGGCGACCCTGGATTTGAGCCCTGAATTAGCTCCAGGTGAGACTCCTTCGCTAAAGATCGCCATTTATAATTCAGTGCTGGGGGCTCATCAAAGTGAAAACCTGGTAGATCTGGCACTACGGACTTCCGCAGCGGCTGTTAATCTTCCCATTTATCAACACTATGGAGAGGGCGGAAATTATGCCAATGATCCTGTACTGATAGGCTATTCATTCTGTATCAATAACAAAAAAGGATATCCTGGTGAAAGTCTGCTCCCGGATAATCGGCTTGGTATGGGGGTTGAACCGGAAAATCTCAGGATACTTTCACTGGGATGTGGTTCTGATGGTGGATCTTTCTTTCCAAGGAAAGAAATCAATCGCGGTAATTGGGGGCTCGTCAAATGGATGAACAGGTTGGCTAATCTGGTGATTGATACCAATATGGTGTATAGCCAGTACCTCATGCGAGAAATACTGCATGAGCAACAATACCTAAGGATCAATCCATATTATAAAAGTGCGGAGGCTCCGGCTGTACTAAAAAATGAAAAGCTCAAAATTGATGTCCGTGAGCCGGAACATCTTGAAGCCATTAAATCATACGCGGAATTTACCTTTGAGAAGGAGAAAAACAAGATCATGGATTTTATGGCATTTTGATGAACATTTCCTGAGAATGGATGAATCGTTGCGCTATAATAGTTACAACCAGTGTTTTCGTCTGATATAAATGATCATCCAGATTCCTATAAAGGCCATTAAACCCAACACATAAAAATATCCGTTTTCCCAGGATAATTCGGGCATATTTTCAAAGTTCATACCATAAATCCCGGCAATAAAAGTGAGCGGAATAAAGATCGTTGCCACAACGGTAAGCACCTGCATTACCTCATTCATTTTATTGCTTATGGCTGAAGTATACAGGTCCATAAGGTTTTCGAGCGTTTCACGCAATATTTCCATCGTTTCGCCAATACTCTGCAGGTGATCGTGCAGGTCACCCACATAGTGCTTTCCTGCAGATTTTATAAATGCCGATTCCATATTGACCAGCTTGCGGATCGCTTCTTTAAATGGATAGATCGCCTTTCTAAGGAGCAACCATTGTTTTTTGAAAGTGAGAATGGTGTTGATGTGTTTTTTTGACGGATTTTCGATCATTTCTGCTTCCAGCTCGGCCAGAATATTTGTGAACCAGTCCAGGGTAAAATAATAATGATCGACGATATTGTCCATAATGCCATAACTCAGGTAGTTAATACCTGAGCCTCTCACTATACCCAGATTATTCTTCAACCGATCTTCGATAAAGGTGATTTGCTTGTTAGGCCGTTCAGAAAAGGTGATCAGCTCGTTACTTCGTATGATCAGGCTATAGTGGGTAAATTCAAAGGAATTTTCTTCTTCGATCAAATCGACCAATTTTAGCGTAATATACAGGTATTCTTCGCGCTCTTCGATTTTGGGGAGTTGGCCGACATTGAGCATATCTTCCATGGTCAACTGATCTATATTGAATAAGGCCCCTAACTGACTGATCAAATCTATATTCTCGAAGCCAGTTACATCCACCCAGTTCACAAACTGGTCTGATAATTTTGGCGTCAATTCATCCAGATTGATCAAAGCATGGTACCGCATATCATTTTTATCGTATTGAAAAAACCGGATTTCTGTGGGTGAGGTTTCATGTCCGGTATAGGTAAGGGTCCCTGGCGGACTACCTACTTTTCGTACAGAGGGTTTTAATTGTTTTAACAGTGAGACTGCAGAATTCTTAAATGCCGTGGTAGAAATAAAGGGAAGTTTTATCCTTTTCATGGTAATGCAATTATGACTTCATGAAAATAATGGAATATTTCAAAAATGGATAGGGATGTGACAGTTTATACTGTGAATAACAAAAAAAGCTACTCCCGGTAAAAAAGCACTTGAAGGGAATAGCTTTCGTAAATGGTTTGGGTTTCAGTTAATGTGCATGTTCTTTTTGGACAAGTTCAAGACCAAATTGCTGCATTAATCCAAGTTCGTCAACTATATCCCAGTCACCCTTGATTTTTCCGTCCTCGATTTCCAGTTCATTAAAAAAATTAAATGTTACCTTCTTGTTTGTTGGCGGAATTCCCTCGAATTCGCCATAATGAAGGCCTGTAAATGAAGCCCTGAAGAAAACTTTGTTATGCTCAAACATCCAATCCTCAAACGTTATGGTAACATCCTTAAATACAGATAAATACCCTTTGATCATGTCTGCATATTTGTCTTTTCCATGAAATTCATTTCGGGCACCATAGTAGCTTACGTCCTCTGCTACATATGTGAGTGCGAGGTCCAGGTCTCTTTTTTTCCAGGTTGCATCCAGGAAATTAGTGATGACAGTTTTGTTTTTAGCGGCTTGTGTTTCCATCGTGTTGGTGGTTAGTTGATAAATAAGAAATAAGTTTAGATTATTTAATGCATGTGTTCTTTTTGCACAAGCTCCAGGCCAAGTTTATGCATTAATCCCAGTTCATCATAGATCTCCCATTCCTTGATAATCATCCCATTGATGATGAGGTTCAGGTGCATTCCTTCGAATATCACCATTTTATTTGTTGCAGGAATATGCTTAAAGTTGCCCGTATGTTTTCCGGAAAAGTAATATCTTGAATATACCTTGTCTTCAATAGCCACCTGATCTTCAATGGTGACCTTCCCATTTTCAAATGCATGAATAAAACTTTGCATATAGTCAAGATATTTGTCTTTGCCAACAATATCCAGGCCTGGTGCGTGATAGCGTATATCATCTGAAATAATAGCTGAAAGAGGCTCGATATCTCTTTTCTTCCAAAGCTCCTCAAAGGCTTTTTTTACTATTTTTTTGTTTTCTACAGCTTGTGTTTCCATTGTATTGGCCATATAGTTGATACGTGAATATTCTTTTGTTCGATTAATGGGCGTGCTCCTTGTGGACAAGCTCCAGCCCAAGCTGTTGCATTAGTCCAAGTTCATCAAAAATTTCCCATTCTTTGGTGATCTTGCCATCGGTAATTTGAATTAGATCCATCCCCTCAAATCGTATTATTTTGCGTGTAGCAGGAACGTCCCTGAAGGGTCCGGTTTGCTTCCCCCTAAAAGTAAACCTGGTGTACACCTTATCTTCAGTTGCCATTTGATGCTCAATGGTCATTTGAGCTTCTTCAAATGTATTCCAATAGTTTCGGATCGCTTCAAGATAATTGGCTTTGCCTTGTATAACTATTCCCGGCAATTGGTAGGTTATATCCTCGGCAATAAGAGAGGCAAATTGATCAATGTCTCTTTTTATCCATATGCCTTCATAGGCTTTTTTTACCAAGAGTTTGTTTTTTTCAGCTTGTGTTTCCATAGTGATGGCATTGAAATAAATAATGAATAAGTTTTAGGTCATTTAATGGGCATGTTCCTTTTGAACCAGCTCCATTCCGAGTTGCTGCATAAAACCAAGTTCGTCATAGACCACCCACTCATTGATAATCTTTCCGTCGATGAATTGAAGCAGGTTCATCAGTTGAAAACGGATCCTTTTGTGGGTTGGTGGTATTTCTCCAAAATCCCCGCTATGGACCCCGGAAAAGAGTATCTTACTGAACACGTGATCATTTTCGGCGATTTGATCTTCTATGCTGATCTGGGTATCATCAAACACGTTCATATATCCCTTTACCAGGGCGATATATTTTTCTTTTCCATGGACTTCGATTTTTGGGGAGTGGTAAACGATTTGATCAGAAATAAAATTTGCTGCGCGGTCGAGATTTCTTTCTTCCCAGATTGCCTCCCAGAATTTTCGGGCTATTTTTTTGTTTTTAACAGCTAGTGTTTCCATTGCTTTTGGTAGTTTGTCGATATGCAATTTGGCAGTTTTGTTTTGCCTCTATCTTAGCAACAATTTCCAGAAGAAATGAATTCAGAGATAAATCGAATTATTTTGCAGTTTTTGCCTGTTGAGTACGAAAAGGTTACCTTATTATTTACCCGATTTTGACAAATGATTATGGATCAGTTTTCATCTTTGATCTCGGTTTCGATATCTTTTGCTATTTCCTTATGAAACTGATGCCTGACCTCTTTAGGCAGCTGCGTAAAAAGCACCGATAAGGGTTTGGTGCTTTCGTTGCGTTCGAGAAGTAATTTAAATATGCCGATAAGGGGCATGAACAGGATCATACCGGAAATTCCCCAGATAAGTCCACCGGTCACTACGGAAAAGAAAATCATAAAAGCATTGAGCTTGATTTTATCACCAATGATGATCGGTTTGAAGACATTTTCCTGTGCGAAATTTGATAGAAATATACAGCCAACCGCTAGCAGCGGAACTAAAAGCCCGTCACTGGTTATTGCTCCGAATAGAAATACGATAAGCATCCCAAAGGGAATTCCCAAATACGGGACAAGGCTAAACAGGGCGACAAGTACAGCAAAGAACAGGGCAAATTTTAATCCAACCAATAAAAACATCACATAGAGCATGACCGCCATGATCAGCGTAACGATTAATAACCCATACAAGAAATTATTGACGATATCCAGGATATCGTTGAATCGTTTACGGTTGGCAGTAATTTTTTTCGGCGATTTATCCCGTAACGTCATATAATGTAAGTAGTTATCCCGGTAATAGATCAGGAAAAACAGGTATATGGCAATCAGGAATATTTTTCCAACACCTTGCCCAAATTCCGCAAGCAGATTTGCGATGACATTGGAGTGTCCTGTGACGAATTCATGGATCGCATTTTGATCTATATGGTCAGGAACAGCAATACCATAATTTCTGAATATGCCGGAGATATTGTTAAGCATATCACCGATCTTCGTCGAGAATTCAGGCATATCAGAAATGATCATTCTGATTTCAGTATATAAAAAATAAAATAATAATATCACCAGGATGAGCACGGAGAAAACAAATGAAAGCGTAATGATTATCCGTTTTACTTTTAATTTGTACTCAATTTTATCCAGCATTCTTACAGAAGCCAAACCAATTAAAAGGCTCCAGGCAAAAGGGATCAGGAAAGCTTTGGCAACAATAAATACAGCTATTGATAGTAGAACAGCAATTAGCGTGATTGTAAATTTGAATATTCCTGAATTGGTAAATGATTCGGTAGTCATGCTTTATATTTATAGCAATAATAATAATTGCTATAAATCAATTATTTTTCATTTTGTTTAAAAATTTACTTTAAACTACAGATTTTATTTCGTCAGGGTTTATTTGTTTTATATTTTTAAGCCTACATTAGGTATTAATGAACCAATAATTAACTTATCATGAGTATCAGGTATCAGTCTACGCGTAGGAGATTTTTAAAGTCATCGTTGGCTTTATCTGCCTCTGCCACCCTTATTTCTCCGTTTAATATTTTACAGGCAAAACCAGCGAAATCAAATCAAATCATTGGCCATGGAGATTTCACCTACAGAGTGGATACCTCCTGGGGAAACCTGGATCCCAGCCAGACACCGGTGAACAACTGCCATGAGATGATCATGGATAGCAAAGGCCGATTGATCATGGTAACAGATGAGGTAAAAAATAACATCATCATTTATGATAAATCTGGTAAATTGCTCGATTCCTGGGGACACGAATTTCCTGGTGGGCATGGATTGACGTTATGGGAAGCAGGAGGGGAAGAGTTCCTTTTCATTTGTGATCCAAACCTGGGAAAAGTTGTAAAAACTACCCTTGATGGAAAAATCCTGTTGACTATCGGTCATCCAAGTGAAATTGGCATATACCAGAAGGAAGATCCTTTTCGGCCGACTGAAACAGCCATAGGACCAAATGGGGATATTTATATAGCCGATGGATATGGTTCGCAATGGATTATTCAGTATGATTCGGCAGGCAAGTATATCCGGCATTTTGGTGGCAAGGGCGATGCTGATGACCAATTCCAGACTGCCCATGGCGTGTGTATTGACCATAGAGATAAGGCAAATCCCACCTTATTGTGTACTTCACGGGCTCACAATTCATTCAAGCGTTTTACACTGGAGGGGGAGTATTTGAGCACTATTTTTCTGCCAGGGGCTTTTGTATGCCGTGCGGTAATCGATGAAGATCATCTCTATGCCGGTGTGTGCTGGTCTAGGTTGCGGTACCTGAACCAGACCAATAACTCCGGATTTGTCACCATTCTGGACAAGGATGATAAAGTGGTGTCTAATCCGGGTGGCACTGCCCCGGAATACCGAGACGGGGAATTACAATTGATGGTACAGTCAGAGCCGGTGTTTAAACATTGCCATGATGTGTGCATC
>Ga0209536_100001191_pt1 | contig 42972 bp, 38 predicted proteins | sample DeeMarSeWOR28_12_FD_187461 | JGI IMG/M metagenome (GOLD analysis project Ga0209536, IMG submission 187461) | Marine sediment microbial communities from White Oak River estuary, North Carolina - WOR-2-8_12 (SPAdes) (version 2) | ecosystem: Environmental > Aquatic > Marine > Intertidal zone >...
TCCCAGCGCATTCAAATATGCGTAGGTATACCATTCATTGTCCGGATCCATTTCAAAAGCCCGGGCCAGGTAACCCCTGGCAATCTCAATTTGATTGGTCATTAGGTAAATCGATCCGAGCTCGTAATAGGCCACATCACAATCGGGCTGATTCTGAATAACGAGCTTGTATAGTTTTACCGCTTCGGAAAGATTTCCCAGGTTTTTCTGCTTGACCGCTTCAATCAGGGCATACTGGTAATCTGTATTGCCGGTGGTTTCCTGTCCGAATGCCGGATCAAATCCCCGGAGGAGCATCCCCACCGCCAGCATCATTGCGATATGCATCCATTTTATCATCTGTTGATCCTCCGGTTCACTTTACCATTAAACGAAATTTACCTGCTTCCCGTATGTCCCTGTTCCCCTGTGCCCCGTCAGGATGGATAACTTTTTAGTGTTTTTCGTTCCCTGAAGTATGCGGTCCCTGTGAAAAAAACCAGGAGCAGCACACTCCAAAGGTCACGAAGTTTTGTAACATCCTGCAAAAATAGTCTATTGATGAAATAAATCACCAATGCAAAAGCTATATATATCAGGATGGCAGAGGTTTTATAGGGTATGGCATAATGTTTCCGGGACCAGACATAGGAAAGAACGACCATCAGACTGTAACAGACCAGATGAGCCCACGCTGAGGCGATGTATCCATATTTGGGGATGAAGACGCCGTTGATCACAATCGTAATCAGGGCGCCAAAAAAGACCAGGATGGCCCCGATCATGGTCTTGTTTGTCAATTTGTACCAAATGGAGAGGTTGAAAAAAATACCCATAACCAGGTTTGCCATGAGTATCACCGGCACGATGTGTGCGCCTTCCCTGAAATCCTTACCGATAAACAGTATGAAATAGTCCAGGAACAGGTTCACCATCAGAAAAATCAGCAAACCGGCCAGCACAAAAAAGGTCATGACATCGGCATAGAGTTTCCTGGCATTGGATTCATTGGATTTTGAGAAAAAGAAAGGTTCTGCTGCGTACTTAAACATCTGCACAAAAAGTGTCATTAACACCGCAAGTTTATAGTTTGCGCCATAGATTCCCAGTTGTTCCATGGGATACTGATCCGGGGGCAGGAGATGCTTCAGCAACACCCTGTCAAGGGCTTCATTGATCGTTCCGGCCAGTCCGGCTACAAGCAGCGGGTAGGAATATCTGAGAATGGTGCCCAGCAGTTTTTTATCTACAGTGGATCTGAAAGCGGCCAGGATCTCCTGGGAAAGCAGAATGAGCTTGATCAGGGAAGCTGCAAGATTGGAAATCAATACATATCCCACACCTATCTCTTCATTGTATACCCGGCCGACCAGTGTCCCATCGGTGTGCCGGGGACAATACCAGAGAAAGAAGAGGTTCAGCCCGATGTTCACCGAAACCTCTGCAATCCGGATGGCCGCATACCTGGTCGCCCTGTTATACAACCGGATCCTTGCAAATGGAATGGAAGCAAATGCATCTATCCCCACGATCAGGGCCAGCCACCGGATATACTCCGGGTTTGATCCATAACCCAGCACCGAGCTTACAGAACCTCCCCAAAGCATCATGGAGGCGATGAAAACTGTAGAAGTAACCAACAGCGCTCCAAGGATCGTGGTATACACCTGCTCCTTCCGGGTCGAATTGCTGGCATACCGGAAATAACCTGTCTCCATTCCAAAGGTGAGAATCACCAGCAGAAAAACCACGTAGGCATAAAGCTCTGTGATGATCCCATAGGTAGCCTTCTCAAATACCCGGGTATAGAAAGGGGTCAGCAACAAGTAATTCAGAAGACGCGGCAGCACGATGCCGAGTCCGTAAACTGCCGTCTGCCCGAATAACTGTTGGATAGGATTTTTCAATTTTTCGGTACCAGGTTTTGAACTGTCGAATCAATATCGGGAAACCTGAAGGTAAATCCGTCCTGTATCAATCTTTCCGGACGAACATCGGGCCCCTCGGTGAGCATGATATGGGCTTCCCCCAGGCCCGCCTTTAAAACAAATGACGGCATCCTGAAAAGAAACCGCACACCTCTCACTTTTGCTAAAGACCTGGTAAAAGTAATATTATCTGCCGGATGGGGAGCACATAAATTAAAGACACCCTTTCGCTTTCCCGAGATAATCCACCTCATGGCACCCACCAGATCATCCAGATGTATAAAGGAAAATATCTGTTTTCCCGAACCCATGACAGGTAGCATCCCCAACCGGGATAGTCTGATCATAACAGGGAACACCCCTCCGTCCCTGCCCAATACCACACCGATTCTCAGACAGGTGCCCGAGACTGCCCGGTGAAGCTTCTCGAGCGGTTTTTCCCATTGTTTTACCACCAATGCCAGGTAATTGTCTGCTAATCTGTGATCAGCTTCTGTATGGATCCCTGTGGTATCATAAATCCCTATGGCTGATGCGGTAATGAATTGTACAGGCTTTTTATCCAACAGGTTGATGGCTTCTACCAAACTGCTGTTCACCCCGAAACGGCTCTCTTCAATGATTTTTTTATTCTTGCCCGTCCACCTTTTATTGATGGGTGAGCCTGCCAGGTTGACAACCAGGTCAGCATCCCTGATCGCCTCGGCGATCTCTGATACACTGCCATAGAGCAGCTTCCTGGGAAGGGGAATGATCTGATCTTCCCTGCGATCGAGCACAAATTGCTTTCCTATAAAACCACTGTATCCTGCAATGGCAATTTTCATAACCTGGTAGATGTTTTGTTGAATAACAGGTAGCCAAAACTGAGCTGAATGACCCATGGTTTCTCTTCTTCGGTGATGTATCCCAAATGGAGGGATATCGGGCCGGCAACCGAGATCCAATTGAAAGAAGCAGTGAAAATGGTTTTCATACTGTTGAAATAGGTGCTTTTATAGGCATTGTTGAAGGCGTCCCTGAGTATCTGCTGTACAGGAAAAAAGGCATATGCTTCCAATTTGGCATGCAGTTGATCGTTGAATGAATAGAGTGGCATGAGGCCCGCTGCAATATATTGATAAGCCCTGTACTGCTCCATGAACAAGGTCTTTGTGATGATGTTGGGCCGGAAGACCGGAGCTTCAATAATGGTGGAATAGTAATTGTTCAGCAATGGTTTAAAGGTGGCCTGGATGTCCATCAGATAACCCAGGCGGAACGACCTTCCGATGGGAATGTATCCCAGGTTCTCAAACCTTCCGGCTAACCAGAAAAAATGGAGCGTTTCCTTCGACTCCGTTTGAGAGGCTGATCCCGGTTCATACGATTCCAGTCCATAACCAAAACGGATTCCCAGGTTTCTGAAGGTTCCCGTTGTGGCAAACTGTTTATTATTCAACGTATTCTTTTCCCCGGCCAGGTATACAGATAACTTATTCACCAACGATACTTCAGAAGTATCCTCCGAAGTGAAATCTTTGGTCATATAATAGATCTCCTTGTTTCTGCCGATACCCACGCCTCCTTTGACCACTCCGTTCATGGAATAGGGTGTCCCCACGTCTAAACGAAAATTCAGCTCATTTTCTTCGATATAGGCCGGTTTCAGATCCTCAAAAAAGAAATTGGTGTTGAAAGCATTGTAATCAAAACTGTTGTAATTGAAGCTGCCCTGAAAATAGAGGGGAATCCTGGTGGGATAGTCGAACCTGAATCCCAGGTTCACCCCGTTATAAAATCTTCCGAACTGAATACTTCCCCTCAGGTGACTGCTCACTTCCGAAATACTCCTGTAGCTGAATCCCAGGTAGGTTTGTGCCATTCCCGTCGATCCAAAGAAAAGTCCGAATCTTACCTCCAGGGGAGCCTGAGGGATCACCCTGAGCTTCAGGAGAAACAGACTGTCATCGGGCTGGTACACTGCCTGGGGATAGAGGTACAGCAGGCTCCTGTCGTTGACCAGTTTCAGATACTCCATTTTCAGCTCTTCCAGCCCGATGATGGAATCTGATTTTCTGATGCTTTTCTCCACATAAGAACGCTGCTGATCATTCAGCCCCGTTATCTCCATTCTTTTGAAATTGAAATCGGGCCACCTGGCAACAAATGCGTCTCGCTTCACTGTCAGTTCCTGTGCGTCCGGGGCTCTCCTTTCCACCAACATCCTGATGCTGTCCATCTGTTCCATGGTGGTCCGGTATCCGATCTCCACAAATTCCTCCACCTTGTCAAAATCCAGCAACGACTGATTCTCCAGTTTCATGTCTAACAGGATCCCTTTCCCGGATTCAATGGTGTAATCCGAGGGTTTCATGACAATGTTCTCGATCTGACCCATGATATCAAATTCATCAGGTGGTTTGTTCCCCTCTGCTGCCTTGCTTCCAATAAGTACATCGGGCCCGAAATAATCCCACATGTGATTGACCGGAAAATTATTGTAAATGCCACCGTCGTACATGATGTTCCCTTCCATGACAATAGGCCTGAAATAAAGCGGTACCGTCATGGATGCCCTGACCGCCTGGGCCAGGTCCCCTTTGCGGAATACAACCTCTTTGTTGTTGCTGATATCCACACTGTTGCATAGAAATGGCACAAAAAGGCTGTCGAAATCGTAGCCCGCTGCCGCACTTGCCCTGGAGAACATCTCCATGAAGGCAAAATCCATCAAATGATTGGGAATCACACTCAATGGCAGCCTGGTGCGGGAAATGGTGTCCCGGAGTTCCACCCCAATGCTGAACAGGTCGGGGCCGGGAGGTTCCTCCTTGAAATAATAGTGATACTCCTCTTCGATTCTACCGCTCATCCACGAACTGAATTCGGTGGATTTGATGATCCTGATCATTTCATCGGTATCCAGTCCCATGGCATATAAACCACCCACGATGGCTCCCATGGAGGTACCCCCGATATAGTCGATGGGAATACGCTGTTCTTCAAGGGCACGTATAACACCTATGTGCGCCAGTCCCTTGGCGCCTCCTCCGCTGAATACCACTCCCACGCTCTGCCCTGTCATTCCGAAGGGAAGGATCCCCAAAATCATGCATGTGAGCACTATTCTGATCATTCCTTCTATATTTGTGCGGTCATTACCATTCAAAGTAATTGAATTATTATGAAGAATTCTGTATTTATCGCCTTAGTTTTGACCTTTTTACTAACCCTTCTTCCTTCGGCACAAACACAGGATCGGGTTGCGGATTCGAACCAACTGATCAGGATTACCACCTCCATGGGTGACATGGTGGTCAAGCTGTATAATGAAACGCCGGGCCACCGGGACAACATGATCAAACTTGTCAATGAAGGGTTTTACACCGACCAGCTATTTCACAGGGTGATCAAAGATTTTATGATACAGGGAGGTGATCCACAGTCTGTGGGTGCTGGTCCGGGGGTGAGACTCGGTAACGGGGGGCCCGGTTACACCATACCCGCTGAATTCAACGAGAAACTGTATCACAAGAAGGGTGCACTGGCAGCAGCCCGTCAGGGGGATCAGGTCAACCCCGAAAAAGCATCCTCCGGCTCACAATTTTACCTGGTTCACGGCCGGGTATTTACGGAAGAGGAACTTCAGATGCTCAGGGAACGCGGCATGGGAAATATTACGGAAGAAGCTGCCGAGGTTTACAGGACAGCAGGCGGAACGCCTCACCTCGATGGTTCGTACACCGTATTTGGAGAGATTATAGAAGGGATGGACGTGCTTGACCGCATCTCCGCTGTCCAGACCGACCGTTTTGACAGGCCCGTTGCTGATGTGGTCTATTCCATCAGCCTGATCAGGTAAGTTCATTTTTCTTACTTTTGTAGCATCAACCTAAAAAGATATGCATCAGGATATTGACAGGATCCTTGAGGATGCAAGGAAGTTTTCAGCACGAACGAAGGAGGAGATCGAACAGTTCAGGATCAATTACCTCGGAAAGAAAGGGGAGATAGCCGCTCTTTTCAAACGATTCAGGGAACTGCCGGCCGATCAGAAAAAGGAGGTTGGTCAGAAAATCAACCACCTGAAGCAGTTTGTCGCTGAAAAGATCGAATCGATGCTGGCTGAGACCGGTATGGAGAAAGGATCGGAACCTGAAATGGATCTTACCCTTCCCGGACCCCCTCTGATGCTTGGAGCCAGGCACCCCATTTCCATTGTGAGGAATCAGATCATCGACATTTTCAACAGGCTGGGTTATACCATCTCAGAGGGTCCTGAAATCGAAGATGACTGGCATGTGTTTTCTGCGTTGAACTTCCCTCCCGAACACCCTGCTCGGGATATGCAGGATACCTTCTTCATAAGAAAAGATCCTGATGTACTGCTCAGAACCCACACTTCGCCGGTACAGGTAAGGGTCATGGAAAAGGAACAGCCACCCATTCGAACCATTTCACCCGGAAGGGTCTTCAGAAACGAAGCCATATCAGCCCGTGCACATTGCATTTTTCATCAGGTTGAAGGGCTTTACATAGATGAAAATGTTTCCTTTGCCGACCTGAAGCAAACCCTTCTCTATTTTGCCAGGGAGATGTTTGGCCAGGAAGTTCAGATCAGGTTGCGGCCCTCCTATTTTCCGTTCACGGAACCTTCCGCCGAAATGGACATCAGTTGCCAGATCTGCGGGGGAAAAGGTTGCAATGTTTGCAAATACACAGGATGGCTCGAAATTCTGGGTTGTGGCATGGTTGATCCCAATGTGCTTGATTTCTGCCACATAGATTCAGAAAAATATACCGGATTTGCTTTCGGCATGGGTATTGAACGGGTAGCCATGCTCAAATACCAGGTACGCGACCTGAGGCTCTATTTCGAAAATGATGTTCGCTTCCTGAAACAGTTTCAGGCGGCTTACTGACGATCCCTGTCGTTACGACTCCTCTATGAGGATCTCATGGGTAATGGGAAAAGCTTTCAGGTAATTGGCCGATACCCCACAATACTTTGTAGCCGAAAGGTTGACCGCCTTTTCAACATTTTTCCGGGAAATCTCCTTTCCTTTCAGACGGTAAATTACTTTCATCGTCTCATATTTTTTAGGGTGTTCTTCCGACAGCTCACCTTCCACCTCCACGGTAAACTCCTCCACATCTTCTCTCATTTTTTTCAGGATGGAAGCCACATCCATAGCGGTACATCCCGCCAGGGCCACCATCATCAATTGCTTGGGTCGGGGTCCGGTATTTTTACCTCCGTGTTCCTGGGAGGTATCCAGGTAAATTTTGTGTCCGTCTACATCCGCCTCAAAGGCCAGGTCGTTCAGCCAGCGGGTTTTGATTGTTTCTTTCATCGATAAGAATTCAATTAATTATTCTCTATTTTTAGGTAATATTCCGTATTTATGATGAATGCGCCCGAATCTGCATCATGTGGAACCTGCCTGAACCGATCCCACTTTCTGTTCCGTCACCTGACTGATACAGAGCTTCAGGAAATCTCGTTTTATAAAATAACAGAAACTTTCAAAAGAGGTTCAATCGTATACAGCGAAGGACAGCGCATGAAAGGTTTCTACTGCCTCCAATCAGGTATCATCAAGATGTATAAGACCGGATTTGACGGAAAGGAACAGATCGTGCGGTTTGCCAAGTCAGGGGATATCATCGGTTACCGCTCCGTGATCAGCAATGAACCGGCCTGCACCACTACCGAAGTGCTGAAGGAGGCGATCCTCTGCCAGATTCCAGCCGAACTGCTGATGGACTTGATAAAAACGAACGGTAATTTTGCCGTGGAACTGATCAGATTAACCTGCAAGGAGCTGGGTGAAGCCAATTCCTATCTGACCGATGTCGCTCAGAAAACAGTCAAGGAGAGGCTTGCAGAAATACTGGTACATCTCGATCAGGAGTTTGGAACGAGCCCGGAAGGGAACCTTGGGATTTCACTTACCCGCGAGGAGCTTTCGAATGTGGTGGGAACGGCAACCGAATCAATTATCAGGTTGCTTTCTGAATTTAAGAATGAAGGTTTGATAGGATTGCAGGGAAGGAAAATAAAAATCCTGGACAAGCCAGGATTGATGAATATTGCAAATATCTGATACGCTCTAATCCACCAGTTTATTGATCAGGATGTGGCCCAGGAGGCCGACGATTACAAGTACAAGACTAAGTGATAAATATGCATTGGTCTGGGCTCCGGTAAAGACCACAATACCCAGAATGATCACGCCGGCCAGTATGACCAGCAATCCTGCATTCTTTAATAGATCATTTAACATATCAGCTTGTATATATCAGTTCCTGACAAATATATATAAAATATCAGAATAAAAAGTTTTGGTTATCTCTATATTTCCCAAGGTGTTCGTATGCATTTCTGGTCACTTCCCTTCCCCGCGGTGTGCGTTTGATATACCCTTCTTTAATCAGGAATGGTTCATATACCTCTTCGATGGTACCCGGTTCTTCGCCCACTGCAGTAGCGATGGTATTCAGTCCCACCGGGCCTCCCTGAAACTTATCAATGATGGTCATCAGGATCTTGTTGTCCATTTCATCCAATCCCGACTGGTCAATATTCAAAGCATCGAGTCCGTAAGTGGTGATTTCCATATCTACGATCCCGTTTCCTTTCACCTGGGCAAAATCCCTGATCCTCCTCAGAAGTGCATTGGCAATCCTCGGTGTACCCCTGCTCCTTGATGCGATCTCCCGGGCAGCATCAGGCACGACATCGACTTTCAGTATCCCTGATGATCTTTTTACAATACCTGTAAGCACATCCGCGTCGTAATATTCGAGCAGTGATTTGATGCCAAACCTGGCTCTCAGCGGGCCTGTAAGCAATCCCGAACGGGTAGTGGCGCCGATCAGCGTGAAGGGCTGAAGGTTCAGCTGTACAGAGCGTGCAGCCGGACCTTTGTCAATCATGATATCAATACAGTAATCTTCCATGGCAGAATAGAGGTATTCTTCTACAATTGGAGATAACCGGTGGATCTCATCTATAAAAAGTACATCTCCCTCTTCCAGTCCAGTTAAGAGACCGGCCAGGTCACCCGGTTTGTCAAGGACCGGACCCGAAGTGACCTTGATGCCCACCTCCATCTCATTGGCAATGATATATGCAAGGGTTGTTTTGCCCAATCCTGGCGGGCCGTGCAGCAGGACATGATCCAGCGCTTCATCCCGCAACCTGGCAGCCTTTACGAATACCTTTAAATTCTCTACAATCTTCTTCTGTCCATCGAAATCGGAGAATACCTGGGGTCGCAGCCTTGCTTCTACCTCCAGCTCCGAGGAGGATAAATCTCTGTCCCTGAATTCAAAGGTTTCTTCCATGCTGAGATCAGCGAATTAATGTGACATCACTTTCGGGTAGCCTGATTCTTACACCATTGATGCGTTGTTCCACATCATTCCTGTAAGTGATGGTCATCACCAGGTTTCCTTCTTCATCGTATTTCTTCCAGTTCTTCTCCCTGATACCCATTTCATAATAACGATCCTCCTTCAGCACCCCGTTGGGGTAATACAGTTTGTGCCTGCGATCGGGGTTGCCCTGCAGATAGGTTCCCTCGTATTTGATCTGACCGTTCTTGTAATAATAGATCCAGGTTCCTTCCCGCAACCCTATCACATAGGATCCTTTTTCCTCGTGATCACCGACCTGGTATACCCATTCCCCTTCTTTTTCTCCACCGATGTAATCGCCCTTGGTGAGAATGTTGCCTGCGGGGTCGTATTCCACAAACATCCCGTCTTCCCTGCCATTGAAATAGCGCTCCTCGCGCCACACATTGCCATTGGGATAATACCAGGTCCATGCACCGTGGTAACGTCCCCGCTCATACCTCCCTTTCTGTTCAATTCCCCCCGACATAAAGTAGAAATCCCAGTTTCCCGATCGCTGATTCTCCTGATAGATTCCCTTGGCCCTGACTTCGCCGGAGGAATAGAAATCTGTCCAGGCCCCTCTTCTGTTGCCCTGTTCATCAATGATACCCTCGGCAATTTTTTGCCCCAATTCATTATAAAGATAGGCATTGATCACCACGCCGGCAGTATCATAGAACCGGTGGATACCCACCGGAACATCATCCCTGTAACCTCCGCTGAATATGAGGCGTCCCTCTTCATCATAGGTGTTTTTCATATCCAGCAGTTCCCTCATATCTTCATCGATCTCCTCCACAATTTTACCCCGCTCGTACCTCTGTGCAGTGACCAGTTCGCCGTTTCCGTTGAACTCCCTGTAATATCCATGCAATTGATTGTCCAGGTAGTTCGATTCCTTTTTGATCCTCCCGCTTTCATAATATTCCCTGTAAGTGCCCTGTCTTCTTCCCTCCGTATCGGTACGGTTCACCCTTTCCCTGTTCACCACATAGTTGTTGTTGTACTCAACCACCGTAATCAATACACTGTCTTTTGAAAATTCCCGGGACAGACCCTGTTTTTTTCCATCCTTGAAGTATACCAGTGTCTTCAACTCTCCGGTAGGAAAATAGTAATAGGAAGGACCCTCCTTTACTCCATTTACATACAATTCTTTACTGACGATGGTCGGACTTCCCGGTTGTAAAGGATTATCGTAACTGTATCTGATGGAATAGCCGCTCTTTTCACCCAGCTTATAATTGATCTGCTGGTTTAATTCTTCCGCCTGGTTGTAAAAATTCCAGGTACTATCGAGCAGAAAATTGGTGCGTTTTCCTTCCGATTTGATTACACCTGTAACGTAATAGGTGCGCCAATACCCATCAGGTTTGCCATCCCTCATGATTCCTTCGCTCGAAACCTGGCCGTTTGGATAGAAGTATTGTTCAAATACCCCTTCATCGGTTCCCTCCTGGGCCTGCAGCCCTGAAAGTATCAACAGGCCTGAACCCACTATAAACCCATATCTTAAAAATCCCCACTTCATACATGAATCATCAGAGGTTCAGCTCCCTTGAAATCTCAAGCATCCTTACGATCGATCCCCTTGCCCTGTCCATCAAATTCTGTTCCAAAGATATCTCCGGCACTTCATACTTCAAAGTATTGTATATCTTTTTCATCGTAATCATTTTCATGAAACGACAATCTGAACAGGCACAGGTTGAATCTTTGGGCGGGGCAGGTATGAATGTCTTGCCCGGACTGGCCTTTATCATCTGATGAAGAATCCCTGATTCAGTGGCGACAATGTACTTTGATCCCTGATCCCTGATGGTATAGTTCAACAATGAGGTGGTTGAACCTATGTGGTCTGATACCAGTAAAACCGGTTTTTCGCATTCCGGGTGAGCTATAATCTGAGCATCCGGATGCTCCTTCTTCAATTCCAGGATCCTTTCCAGGCTGAATTCCTCATGTACATGACACGCTCCTTCCCAGATGACCATCTCTCTTCCTGTGACACTCTGGATATAGTTTCCGAGGTTTTTATCGGGGGCAAAAATAATCTTCTCATCCTCCGGAAGGCTTTGTACAATCTGAAGTGCATTTGTAGAAGTACAGATGATGTCGGTAAGCGCTTTGATCTCTGCAGTGGTATTGACATAGGAAATGACCGTATGATCCGGATATTTCTTTTTGAACGCTGCGAATTCTTCAGGCGGACAGGAATCAGCAAGTGAGCATCCCGCGTTGGTATCAGGGATCAGCACCTTCTTTTCTGGGGCCAGGATTTTAGCAGTCTCTGCCATGAAATGGACTCCCGCAAACAAAATGATATCCGCATCCGTATCAGCAGCCTGTTGGGAAAGGCCCAGGCTATCTCCAACGAAATCAGCTATATCCTGAATTTCTCCCTCCTGATAGAAATGTGCAAGGATGACTGCATTTTTATCCTTCCTCATCCTGGAGATCTCCCTGACAAGATCGAGTGAATCATCCACCTCCAAATCTATGAATCCCTTTTTCTCGATCTCCAACTTATCAACAGATTCCATCTTTTAATATCATTTGAATTAAATATAAAATTATCTTAAATGATGATAATAGGCAGTTCATTCTGTTTTAAAAAAAGTGAATGTATCTTTGCAAATTCAAAGAATGAAACAAGGTTCACAGTTTATTAACACGTCAGCGATTTGTTAGGTTTTGAAAACAGGACAGATAGACTTTAATTTAACAATTGTTCATACCTGTTCGTATGGATAAAAAACAAATCAATGTAAAGATAACTACTGTTGACAATCTGTTAATCATTGTAATTAAAATTTAAAAGAACACAGGGGTTTAATGACCGGGATCTGTTTAGCAGTTCTTATTAAAATGAATCAACAACAAATCAACGATAAGTTTGTTAAAAACAACAAGAATGGATAAACCTGTAGTAATAGCTTCGGACCATGCTGGCTATCAGATGAAGCTATCTCTTATTCAATATCTTAAAGATAAGGGGTACCAGGTAGAGGACCTGGGAACTCATTCCATGGATCCCGTGGATTATCCTGATTTTGGTCATCCCCTGGCGGAAGCAGTAGAGCATGAGGCGTACCCGCTGGGAATTTCATTATGCGGCAGTGGAAACGGCATCAACATGGTCACAAACAAACACCAGGGAATACGTGGTGCATTGTGTTGGAACACGGAAATTGCAAGGCTGGCAAGAAGTCACAACAATGCCAACATCTGTTCGCTTCCGGCCAGATTTATCAACCTGGAACAGGCCAAAGAGATTATCGATGTGTTCCTGGAAACACCGTGTGACGGAGGCAGGCATAAGGAGAGAATTAAAAAAATACCCGTTCATTACTGATATATGTTATCCAATACCAGTAAATACGCTGTGCGAGCTGTGATTTATCTGGCCCTTTATGCATCTTCGGATAAGAAAATCGGGATCAGAGAGATTGCGGCCAACCTTCAAATACCCACCCCTTTTCTGGGTAAAATACTTCAGAACCTGGCCAGGCACCAGATCCTGGATTCCTCCAAAGGGCCACACGGGGGATTCTGTCTCAGGAGACAGGCCATGGATATCTCACTGATGGAGATCATAGAGGTCATCGATGGGACCGAAATATTTGATACCTGTGTAATCAGGACTTCCAAATGCAGCTATGATGCTCCATGCAGCATGCATGACAAGATGGCTCCCCTGCGCAGTGAAATGAAAAGCCTGTTTCTGACAGAGAGCATTGCGGACCTGGTCACTGAATTCAGGAACGGTAAGGAGCGGATCAGGTTATAATCAGTTTAAAAAGACGAAAAGCCACATAACCGGATATCAGTCCAAAACCGTTGGCCATCAGGTCCAGCCATTCAGCGGACCTTGTTTCAACCACGGTAGCTTGAAGAATTTCGATCAACGCACTCAGCAGGAAGATGGTGAATAACAGCAGCGAATGATCAACTGCACACCGGGATTTACATCGGTTTTCCAGCAACGCAGTGAATCCGAATGCCCCATACATGGAGAAGTGAGCGATCTTATCCAGAAACCTGAAGGAAAAGAGGGAACTATCCGGCATGGTTGAATCGGGGAGCAGACTCAGCACAGCAATAGCCAGGGCAAGCAAAATGGAGAATTTGTATTGGATGATGTATTTTAGCATCTGTTCTGCGCCGGGCTTTATCTGCACAAAGATGAAAAATATTTGGGATAAGTTTAGTGAACAGGCGGTTTCCAAATCTTGAAAAGCTTAACAGGCGTGCGCCAATGAAGGGTTTGTATATCCATATTCCATTTTGCCGGCAGGCCTGCAGGTATTGTGATTTCTACTTTACCGTCAGTCTCCGGTACATGGATGAACTGGTGGATTGCATCGTTACCGAACTGGAGCTTCGCAAGGAAGCAGGCAATGGCATGAAGCTGAACAGCTTCTATCTGGGAGGAGGAACCCCCTCGCTGCTGAAACCGCATCAACTTGAGAAAATAGTCTCTGCGGTTCACCGGTGGTTCAGTTTCCGAAACGATCCTGAAATCACCATGGAATGCAATCCGGAGGATCTGGACAGGGAATCGCTCGCTTTATGGCACCGAAGCGGAATCAACCGGCTCAGCATCGGGGTACAATCATTTCACGAAAATGATCTGAAGCTGATGCGGCGTTCTCATTCAAAACAGCAGGCATTACAAAGTATATCAGAGGCTGCAGAGGCGGGATTTGAAAACCTATCCATTGACCTGATCTACGGGATCCCGAATCAGACCCTGAGGGAATGGGAGATCAACCTTGAAACAGCGGCTTCCCTGCCCGTCAATCATATCTCGGCTTACCACCTGACATTTGAGGCGGGCACCATCTTTGAACACTGGAGGAAAAAGGGAAGGATCTCTCCGCTATCCGAAGATGACAGCCTGCAACAGTTTTGGGCATTAAGCATACTGACCAGGGGGCATGGATTCGAACATTACGAGGTCTCCAACCTGGCCAGGGCAAAGAGGTATTCAGAACACAACCTGCTATACTGGTCCGGGGAACCCTATCTGGGAGTGGGCCCTTCAGCACATTCCTACAATGGGGAGCAGCGTAGCTGGAACGTTTCATCCCTGAAGAACTACATGAAATCGATACATACCCGTTCAACTTTCACAGAATCGGAAATACTGACCCCCATGGACCGTTATCATGATATGCTCATCACGGCACTGCGGACCCGCTGGGGGCTTGATCCCATGCGGATAATAAAGGAGTCAGGGGAGAGGTTTCATCTCTATTTCAATCAGAAGGCGGCTCCTTTTCTGGAAAGCGGGGTGATGCGGTATGCGGGGAACAACATTACCATTCACCAGGATCACTGGCTCATATCAGATCACATTTTCCGGGAGCTTTTTATGGATGTGGAGTGACCTTCCTGGCATCATGATCGACCGGCTTTGCTGGCCCTTTCGATCACTTCTTCGAGCTTGTTCTTCAGGGTATCGTAACTGAAATATTTTCTGCCCAGTTCAAAATTATGTTCGGCGATCTCCTTTGCCCTTACAGGATGGTATATCACATCACCCACCTCCGTCACCGCTTCTTCTGTAAGCATTCCATGTTCGATCATAACAGTTTTAAATCCTTTGCTGCCAATATCCTGCATAAACACAGGTATGTAGTTGTTTACAAACACAGGCCTTCTGGCGAGTACAGCTTCCAGGAAGGCATTACCAAAACCTTCATAGGAACTGAAATAGGTACATGCGGTGGCAGCTGCATAGGCATCGGAAAGTGAGAAACGCGTCTCATCAACCCTGCCGGATAGCCCTTTGCTGTGAAACAGGTGGTGTGCAAAAACCACACGACTCCCCAGCCTCAACTCATGAATCAGGTCGATCAATTCGTTGTAATAGGCACTCCCGGCATCGTCGGGATAGTTGCCTGTAATAACCAGCTTTACACCGGCATCGTTGAGGGCATCCAATAAACGAATGGCAATGTCGATGCCTTTCCGGCGAAGGATTTTGGTGATCTGAAACAGCAGTATGTCGTTTTGCTCAAATCCCAGCTGTTCCACCAGGCTCCTGTTTGAAGTGATGGCCCCAAAAGACTGATTAAAATCCATCACGTTGGGTATCAGTATGGAACTGCGGCCATATTTTTCCATCAATACGGCAGCTGCATGGCTGTTGATCACTGCATGCACCGCATTGGGGACCCTGAGCGGGAATATTTCCTCCAGAAACCTGTTGATCTCGGGGTGAGAGGAATGGTACCGGTCTCCCCGGTCCCAAGCAAACTCGTGATCGTGGGTGATGGTTGGGATCCCGAGTTTCTCAACCGTATGTTTGATGGCCAATCCCATTTCAAGGTGGGATGGAAGTGAGGAAGCATTTTCAGAAATAAGCAGATCGATCTGTTTGGCCGCGATCCATTCTTCGATCCGATCCCGGATGATCCTGGAGTGGAAATGGATGTGATCGATCAGTTCGTAAGGATCCGATTCGGGGAAGAAAAAAGCTCTTTTCTGGCTCCAGAAGCTTTCGGGAGAGGAAAAGGACATTTCAGGCACAACCGATTCTGTTGCCGTGTCCATCGGACGTTCCTGGTACTGCCCGGACAAAGTGTACACCGAATGTCCCATGGCTTTGAGTACCTCTATCCATTTACCCGTTTCCAGGGCCACTCCGTCCACACCACCCATGCGACCGATGATGATGCCGATATTCATCGCAATGCGGGGTTACTTCAGGACGAAAACAGAAGTTCCGATGGATTTTCCTTCTGAATAGAGTTCCACGGTATGTTCTCCCGGCACAATTTCTCCATCATTGGTCCAGAATATGGATACAGGAAGGTCTTCATTTTCATAGGTAACGATTCTGGAGGCAGAGGCGGGGATCTGTTCCTCTTCCAATGGAACCATTTCCATTTCGGGCGACCCCAGCACCACCTCATCGGGCCTGATGATCCTCAGATAAATGGCTTTTTCGCCCGGAGGGGTTACCTTGTTGGCACGCAGCAGAAAATCGACCCTTACTTTCACAGCGGTCCTGATCCTGTTGGTCTCCTTTTCCCTTTTATTGAGCAAAACCAGATCAATCTCGGAAGCCTGGAGGGTGGTGGCCAGATCCTTGATCTCTTCGAGCTGGGTTTTGTCTTTTTCCAGCTGTTCCTTCTCGGAGGTAAGCCGCATTTCTGTGTTACGCAACTGTTTGTTTTCGGCCATCAGCTCCTGGTTCATCATATTGAGCGAATCGATCTGGACGATGTAACTCCTGAGTACAGATCGCAGGGTCTCCATTTCGCGCTTATACATTTTGATCTTATAAGCATCATCGGCCTGGATGGCAATCAGCCTGTCGATTTTTTGCTGCTGTTCTTTCATCTCGATCTGGATATCCAGGTTATCCGTTTCAAGAGAATCATACTGCACGTAGATTTTCCTCAATTCTCCTTCCAGCGAATCTCGCTCCACCCTGAAATATTCTGTTTTTTCAGCAAGATCGGCCGAGACCACATTGAGGTTGTTCCTGGTATCTATCAAGAGATAAACGGCAACAGCAAGCACCACCAGCAGCAGGCCAAGCACTCCATACAATACTCCTACGTTAGGTTTTTTCTCTTCCATTTCAACACGAATAGTTAATTAGAATTAGCGTCACAGACATGTTGCAAAGATACACATAGTTACCTCAAGTTTTCGAGGTAACTTCCTCAATGGTAATGATATTATTAACAATGGCATATACCGTCAGGCCCGACACCGATTTAATTCCCAGCTTGCTGTTGATGTTCTTTCGGTGTGTGATCACGGTATGTGTGGAGAGGTACAAATGATCAGCGATCTGCCGGTTGGTCATTCCCAGTGAAACCAACCTGACAATGGTCTTTTCCCGCTGGGTCAGAATATCGTTTTGGAATTCCGGTTCATCCAACCTGGAGCGTACAACCAGGTGGTGGATCTTGGAAGTGATCTCTTCGTGGTTGTCATCCGGCAGGATGAACGCCTGAACATCCGAAACCTGTTCATCCGGTGGCGCATGACCTATCAGGAGGGTTCTTTCAAGCAAGTCCGGATGGATCATGTAGAGTTCGCCCGCACTGTTGAAAAATGCATGTGTGATGACCACAAAGTAGCCCGGGTTTTTTCTGGTAAACGCAACAAATGGCTCCACCGTTCCAAATTCCCTGATGACCCTGATCCCTTCCAGCTTATGGAGGAGGGATACCATCCCTGCGCGTATCAGATAGGGTTCTGCAGCCACTATGAAACCGGCACTTTTCATCCCCTGGTATAGGTGTCGAGCATGGTCTGTTCAAGTTCGGCAACCCTTGGTATCAGCACCTTGTCTTCCATTTCGGCATGATCGACCAGGTCTTTTACCAGCACCGACAACTGGTTCAGGACCTGCTGGCACAACCGGAAATCATTGCAGGGGGGCAGGTATTTGATAATGAGCCTGGAAAGATTTTCCAGACTGATCTCCAGCCGGTCATGGCCTTTTTCAAACTCCCTGATGGAATAATCCTGCAGGCGCTTCAAAAATTCAGGATCGGGCCGATCCTGCCTGGATTGTTTTTCAAGTTCGAGGATATAGGGAAGCACATGTTGTTCTTCCTCCGAAAGGTGTTCCATGAATTCCTTCTTGTAATCGTTGAAGAAGTCCTTGACCAACCTGGCCTCTTTGGTCGACAGGTCGGACAGCTCAAGCAGACGGTGGATGTTGTGTTCTACCTCCGGGAGTGCGGTTTCCAGGTAGTAATTGTGTGTGCTGGTAAGATAGTTGACCACTGTTCCAAGTGGGATCCTGGAGATCCCTTCGCCGGGAACATAGGAATCATCGAGGTAGGCGTTGGCAATTTCAAGAAAAAACTCAGGCTGCACCCCGTGGTGGGAGCAAACCTCTTCAACGGTCATTTCCCCGAATCCCAGTTTCATGTTGAACCTGGGAAAAAGCGGCAATAACTGAAGGTGCACCAGCAGCGCCCTACACATGGACATTTCTCGGGTGATCATATTTGTTCTTTAGTTTCTTCAGGTCTGATTCACTTATTCCATATTTCTCATCTGATTCACGGTTGCCCAGGGGTTCCACATGGACCATCACGTCATAGATGTTCTTAAGTGAGGATTTAATGCTGTTTTCCACATTCTTTGCAATTTCGTGGGCCGCCTTCACGGAGAGATCCGGGCTCACCTCCACATCCAGGTTAACCATGTAATAACTACCGATCTTTCTGGCACGTACCCGATGGGGATGATGCGCCCCTTCCACCTGGTTCACCGCATCAAAGAGCCGGCTGTAGAGTTCCGGATCATCGATCCCGTCCATCAGATCAATGTGAGATTTCAAGAATATCCTGACTGCTTCGATCATGATAAATGCACTGATTGCCAGAGCAATAATCAGATCTGCAATCGGTTTTTGCTGATATATGGAAAAAAGCAGGCTCAACAGGACGCTCACGGAAATAAGAATATCATTGCGCATATTCCGTCCGTTGGCCAGAAGCATGGGACTGTCCACTTTTCTGCCTCGGGATATCAACATGATTGCAAGGATCCCTTTGCCGACAATGGAAATAAGGGTGACCCATACAGCCAGCCTGGAAGGGGTGGCCACCTGAGACTGGGTAACAAGAAACCGTACGGTTGAATAGGCCAGTTGAGCCCCGGCAAAAAATATTACAAATGAGAGCACTTTGGTAGCGATGGTATCGGCTTTGCGGTAGCCGTAGGGAAACCTGATGTTGGGGGGACGGGAAATGACCCTTGCGGCCAGCAGTACGATCAGCGAAGAGCCGATATCGGTCACCGAATCGATGCCATCTGCAATCACTGCATAACTCCCGGATAAAAATCCAACGATAAGTTTGAGCAATGCCAGTATCACATTGCCGGTGATGGCCCACCATGAAGTACGGATGATCCTTTTTTCTCGCTCCATCTACTCCTTTTCCTTGTGGATAAGTGCCGGGGAATGGTCGGTATCAAATTCAAACTGGAGGGTCACATGACTGATCCTGAAATCGTGTCGCAACATCTCTTCAATCTCTGAATGCTTCTTTTTCACCTCACTGAGCTTCAAATCATTTCCGAGCTCCACATGTGCTTCCAGGTGAACTTCGTGATCGGTCAGCATCCAGGCATGCAGGTGGTGGATGTTCTCTACCTGTTCCATTTGTTCCACCTTCCTCTTGATCTTTTCCAGGTTGAGATGGTCCGGTGCCGATTGCATCAGGATATTGGTAGATTCTTTCAGGATAACAAAAGCCTCCCGAATGATATAGATCGATATGAGCACGGTGATCAGGGGATCGATCCACATGATGCCGAAAACCTGTATCAGGATGCCCCCGATAATCACCACAACCGATGAGAGGGTATCCCCTATCAGGTGCACATAAGCTGCCCTTACATTGAGACTTTTGGCAGCATCCTTTTTCAGAATCATCACAGCGAAAAGATTGGCCAGCAATCCGATCATGGCCACTACCATCATGATCATTGATTTGACCGGCCTGGGATCGTTAAAGCGTTCATACGCTTCCCTGATAAGGAAAAAGCTAATCACAATCAGGATCACAGCGTTCAGCAGGGCAGCAAGGATCTCCAGCCGTTTGTAACCGAATGTTTTTTTCTGGTTCGCCCCGCGTCTGCCGATCAGGGTGGCCAGGTAAGCGATCAGGGTGGCAAAGGAGTCACTCAGGTTGTGGAGGGCATCTGAAAAAAGTGCCAGGCTGCCTGAAAGGATACCGCCTGCAAATTCCACCACCGTTATGACCAGGTTCATCAGGGTGGCCACCAGCAGGTTCTTTTCATTGACCGGGTGGTGGTGGTTTCTGTGCTTCCGGTGTTGGTGGTTCCCTGACATGTTACAAGAAGAATAACAGACTCACCGACATGATGGCCATCCCCCCGATGAATCCATACACAGCATGGTGGTGGAGGCCATATTCCCTTGCCGTGGGCAACAGTTCGTCGATGGAGATGAATATCATAATACCGGCCACAGCACCGAAAACAGCCCCAAACAACAGTTCCCCCATGAAAGGCATCAGGATAAAATAAGCCATCAGTGCGCCCACAGGCTCGGCCAGCCCCGATAAAAAAGAAAGATAAAACCCCTTTCTCCTGCTGCCTGTACCATAGGAGATCGGAACAGAGACCGCAATCCCCTCCGGAATGTTATGTATGGCAATGGCCACGGCAATGGGGATGGCAATGGAAGGATCCGAAAGACCGGCCATAAAAGTGGCAATCCCTTCCGGAAAATTATGGATGCCGATGGCCAGGGCGGTGAAAAGGCCCATTCTGACAAGCCTGGGATCTTTCCTGCTGTCGGGGAGCACCTCTTCCACCCTTCTGATCTCGTGCGGATTTTCATAGGAAGGAATAAGGCGGTCGATCAGGGCTATGATCAGAATACCTGAAAAGAATGAAAGCAGCGTATACCAGGTGGCGCTCTTCTCACCCAGCTGAAGCATAAAGGCATCCCTTGCTTTCGGCAGGATCTCCATGAACGAGACGTAAACCATCACCCCGGCAGAAAAACCGAGACTGAGCGATAGAAACCGGGTGCTGGTGCTTCTGGTAAAAAAGGCGAGGGCGCTTCCTATTCCGGTAGAGAGGCCGGCAAACAGGGTAAGCCCAAACGCGATCCAAAAATTCCCCGAATCCATCGATCACTTCTTTTTTGGTTTTTTCGGTCTTTTTGGAATGGGGGTTTGTGAAAAATAGCGGGGCTTCTTCCTGGTCCAGATGATCATCACCACACCGGCAAGGATAAATGGCAGGCTCATCACCTGACCCATATTCAATTTCATTCCTGCCTCAAATCCTACCTGGTCGTTCTTGACAAACTCAATCAGGAACCTGGCAGTAAAAAGCAGGATCATAAATACTCCGAAAATGAATCCGTCCCGCACCTTCAGATACTTTCTGCGGTAGAAGATAAACAGGAATGTAAATATAAGGAGATAACTCAGTGCTTCATAAAGCTGGGTGGGGTGCCTCGGGACGGTTGGAAGCAAAGCACCGGTTGTGGAATCGTACAGCTGGTCCCTCACAAACTCGAAACCCCAGGGAAGATCAGTCGGTAAACCGTAAATCTCGGAATTGAAAAGGTTCCCCAGCCTGATAAATGCACCTCCGAGTGCCACTACAATGACAATGCGATCAATCAGCCACAGGAAAGAGAGCTTGTGCTTCCGGATATATAACCAGAGGGCCAGGGGAATTCCGATGGAAGCACCGTGGCTGGCCAGTCCTCCCTTCCAGATCTTCAGGACCTCGAGAGGATTCTTCAGAAAGTATTCCGGCTCATAGAAAAAACAGTGTCCCAGCCTGGCACCGATCACCGTTCCCACAGCAATGTAAATCAATAGCTGATCTATCATCTCCGAAGTCAGTCTTTCAGTTGCCAGAAAACGTGTGAAGACTATGTACCCTGAAAGGAATGCTGTGGCAAAAAGCAGCCCGTACCAACGGATGCTCAGCTGTCCAATGCTGAATATTTCCGGATCCACATTCCAGGTAATGGCATCAATCATCATGATCGGAGATGGATTTTTTGATTAAGCTACAAATATAATAACATTCCGGGGTTTCCCCCGAAGCTGCTATCTTTGTATGTTTACACCCATGTTCCGAAAAGTCTCTTTCAGGATTCTCTTATGCTGCGCCGGGCTGAGCTTCTGGATAGGTTGCGCACAGCAGGGCTCCCCCACGGGCGGGCCGAGGGATGAAACACCGCCACGAGTGGTTGAGAGTGAGCCCCCCAACTATTCCACCCGGTTTACGGCGAACAAGATTCTGATCACTTTCGATGAATTCATTGTGATTGAAAATGTAAACCAGGAACTGATTGTATCACCACCCATGGAGGAGAAACCCGAAGTAAAACTGAGAAAGAAAACCCTGGTGATAGAGTTTGAGGAACAGTTGAAAGAGAACACCACCTATACTTTCAATTTCGGAAATGCCATTACTGATCTGCACGAAGGAAATCCCCTGGTTAATTTTGAATATGTATTTGCAACCGGCGATGTGCTTGACTCCATGTCAGTGAAGGGCATCATCAGGTACTCGAAAGACCTCTCCTTTCCTGAAGATCCTGTTTCCATCATGCTCTACAGGAACCTGGGAGATTCTGTTCCGCTGACAGAAATCCCGCTGTACGTGGGGAGGTCCGAAGACAGCGGCATATTCAGCATCAACAACCTGAGTCCGGATACCTATAAAGTGTTCGCCCTGAAGGACGGAAACAACAATTTCCTGTTTGACCTGCCGACAGAGGAGATCGCCTTTCTGGACACCTCGCTCACGGTAAGTGCCGAGCTATCCAGGAGCCTGCTGGCGGCTGCGGGTTTGCTTGATACCCTTGCCCTCGGCGATACCCTGGTTCCGGTATCTGATTCCCTTACCATGGCATCTGATACCCTGGTTGCTGAAACCGATTCCATCATCGATACGGGCCCCGATCTGAATGCCATCTACATTGATCTCTACCTGTTTGCCGAAGAAACCGATATCCAGTATATCGCAGATTATACCAGGGAAGACAGAAGAAGGATCGAACTCATGTTTGCCAGGCCCCTTACCGACTCATTCCGCTACGGTTTCCTCACTCCCGGTTTGGAACAGCCTGTGGAAAGAATTGAGCATTTTTCTCAGGGGCGCGACAGCCTGACCCTCTGGATGACCGATTCCATGGATTTCAGGCTTGATACCCTGGTCATGCAGGTAAATTATATGGTGAAGGATACCTCCGGTGTGGAATTCCTGAAAACAGACACCCTCAATTTTACTTACAGGGAGACAAGAAGGAGCAGGCAACGCGGGGAAAGGGAAGCATCTCCTTCTGAAAGATTAACTGTTTCCACCCTGAGGAACAACGGAATCCTGGAATTAAACCGTGACCTGGCCATCACGCTCGATCTTCCGCTGAAGGAGTTCCACGATTCACTCATCAGTTTTTTCCGCCTGGAAGATTCCCTGGAGATCCCTGTGCCTTTAGCAACCTTAAAGGATACAACGTCACTTTACAGGGGTTGGATCAGGAGCGACTGGCAGTCGGATACCCGGTACAGGCTGATCCTCTACCCCGGAGCGGTTTCCAGCATCTATCCCGTGCAGCACGATACCATCGATATGCAATTTTCTACCAGGGATGTGGAGTATTACGGGCAGATCCTGCTGAACCTGGAAGGAGTTCAAGGTCCCAGCATCGTGCAACTGATGATCGAGGATCAGCTGATCAGCCAGGTGACTACTTCATCATCGGGACGGATTGCTTTTCCGCTACTTGCCCCAAAGGAATACCGCATCAGGGTGATCCATGACAAAAACAAAAATGGTAAATGGGATACGGGGAAATATCTGGAGGGACGGCAGCCCGAACCGGTAGAATTTTTAAAGGGATCTGTAACGGTCAGGTCCAAATGGGATCACGATGTGACCATGCGCCTGGAACGATAGGCTATTTCTCCTTAGGATCATCGAGCCGGTTCCAGATCAAAGCAGCCGCTCCAAGCACAGCTATGTTCCTGTCAAGCAGGGCTGATGGAGCAATCTCAATTTTATTCCTGTAAATGGGCAACAAATGCTCCTCCATGCTCTTTTTGGTGGGTTCAATGATCCATTTGCCCGCCTTGGCCAGTCCCCCGAAAAGGAAAATCTTTGAAGGGCTGATGTGAGCCACTGAATCCGCCAGGCTTCTGCCCAGCAGAAAACCGGTTCGTTCAAAAGCTTTGATGGCGATTGGATCCCCCTCTTCGGCCATGGTGGTGATCAGTTTCGGTTTCAGTTTTCTGAATGGTATCTTTCGAAAATCGCTTTCTGCATTTTCTTCTGCAAGCAGCTCAAAGATGGTTCGTTTGATCCCGGTGGCAGACACATAAGTTTCCAGGCAACCCCTTTTTCCGCAACCGCACTGTCTGCCATTATCCACAGCGCGCACATGACCCAGTTCACCTGCAAATCCATCATGTCCGTAGATGAGGTTCCCGTTGACCACCAGTCCACTTCCCAATCCTGTCCCCAGGGTGATCATGATGAAATCCTGATATCCGGTCGCGTCCCCGAAAAGCATTTCTCCCAGCGCGGCCGCATTTGCGTCGTTGGTAACCACCGTGGGAACCTTGAACTGCGCCTCCATCAGTTTTACAAATTCGATCTTTCCTTTCCAGGCCAGGTTGGGGGCATTTTCAATGTTTCCGGTATAGTAATTCCCGTTGGGGGCTCCCACTCCAATACCGAGAATCTGATAGGTATCCCCGAACTGTTTCACCTGTTCATGAACATGATTGTAGAGGGCTTCTATAAATTTTTCGATGGTTTCATGTTTCCGGGTGTTCACCTGGTCTTCATAATATATTTGACCCGACCGGTCCACCAGTCCCACTTTGGTAAATGTTCCGCCTATATCTATGCCTAAAACTGCTTCCATCGCGATCGCTTTCTACGGTTCATAATATTCCCTAAATGTAATAAATCTCGTCTGATTTGGTTAAATTAGTGGAGATAACTAAAACCACCACAATGAAGAACTTTATCGTGCCAATCGACTTTTCAGTGGATTCTTTGAAGGGACTGGAATGGGCCATTCTCTTTTCGCGGCAGAAGAGTGTAAATATTCAGATGGTCTACGTGTTGACCAACAGCACCAACTTTCAGCCCAGCGTCGTCGAAGAGGAACATAAATACGCAGAAAGCCAGTTCAACAAATTGATCCAGGATTACCAGCCGCGGCTGGGGAACAAATCTACACTGAGGTACATTGTGAAAAAAGGAAAAGTGTATCGGGAAATCGTGAATCAGGTCAATTCTTACAAAGAGGGTGTGGTGTCTGCCTCCACCCACGGAGCTTCAGGATTTGAAGAGTTATTTATAGGCAGCAATGCCTTAAAGATCATCGCTGCCACGGAACAACCGGTTTTTACCCTGAGGCACTCACCTGTCCCGGATCAGGTTAAAAAGATCGTAATGCCCATCAAACTGCATGTGGATACGCGTCAGAAAGCACCGTATGTGGCAGAAGTGGCAGAGTTGTTTGATGCGGAAGTGCATGTGATTTCGGTCTCCACCAGAAAAGGTAAAAAAGACCTGGCCCGGTTGGAAACCTACGCGAAACAGGTAATTAACTATATGAATGCCAGAAATATAAAAACTGTCACCAAGACACTTGTGGGGGAGAACCTGCCCACTGTGGTCTGTAACTACACCGATGCGGTGGACGCAGATATGATATCCATTATGTCCACTGCCATTGACAAGTGGAGCGTGTTTCTGGGAAGTTTCGCCCAGCAGATGCTCAACAGAGCCAATGTGCCATTGCTCAGTATTACCCCTAAAGAAAAGCACATTCCAACAGGTTTCAGTACGCATGGAGGATAGAGAATCCGAGAACAGCATGATCTTATGAAAAGAGGGACCCTGGAGTCTCAGCTTCGGGCATTGATGGATGCACTGCCGTTTGCCACCTGGCTCAAAGATTCAGAAGGAAGATTCACCCAGGCCAATACGGTATTGTTAGAAAATCTGAAGAAGGAGCTTTCCGAAATCCTGGGTAAAAAGGATCAAGAGGTATCGGATGCAGCGGAAGCTAACCTGGGCAGCGAAGGAGAGATGGATGTTTTGCGCACAGGCAAAATTACCCAGGCCACACATTCCAGGGATGGACGGGTATTGAAGACCGTGCATTTCCCGGTCTTCAATCCAAAGGGCAGGATGACCGGTACGGGGGGATATCAGGAAGATATCACAAACCTGACCGGATCGCTGCAGGCACTGCACCGTGAAAGAGAAACCCTGGAAGTGCTCCTGGAAAGCCTGCCATACTCCATGTTTTTTATTGATAAGAACCTCAGGTATCTGAGGATCAATTCTATGATGGCCAAACTGTTGCGCATTCCTGAACCGGCCCAGGCCATCGGGAAAGGGAACGATGTTTTTTTTACCCGCCGTGTTGCCAGGAAAATGGTGGAGGAGGATAAATTCATATGGAATACCGGGAATGCCATTATCGGTAAGATCATCTACTTTGAAGATGAAGGGATTGACGGATTTTGGATGGAAAAAACCAAGATTCCAGTCAGAGATGAACGGGGGGTCATTACAATGATTGTGGGGATTTACAAGGACGTAACAGAAATGATGAACATCGAGAACGAGCTGAAAAATGCCAGGGACCGCGCCCAGGAGTCTGATCGTCTCAAAACTGCTTTTCTGGCCAATATGTCCCACGAGATCCGGACCCCGATGAACGGTATCCTGGGATTCGTAAACCTTCTGAGGGATCAGGATCTCAGCGACGAACAGAAGGATCTTTACCTGAAGCACATTGAACAATCGTCGAACCAGCTTCTGGCCATTGTCAATGATATTATCGACATCTCAAAAATCGAATCGGGTCAACTTAAAATCAGCAACAGACCGGTCAGGATCAACACGGTGCTGGATGAGATTTACTCCTCTTTCTTTCACAGGATCAGGGGAGATGCTCCCGGAGAGAAAAAAGTCACCTTTATGCTGGAGAAAGGGGAAGATGCGCCCGATTTCACCATTGTAATAGATGATTCAAGGTTGAGCCAGATTTTTAACAACCTCATCAGCAACGCCATTAAGTTCACGGAAAAGGGTCAGATCTCTTTCGGTTATATATTAAAGAAAAGGTATATCCAGTTCTTTGTAAGGGATACGGGAATAGGCATTTCAACTGATAAGATCGAATTGATCTTTGACAGGTTCGGACAGGATGATGAATCGAAAGTGGCACATCCTTCAGGAACGGGCCTGGGTCTTTCCATTTCTAAAAGCCTGGTGCAGCTGATGGGTGGGGAGATGTGGGTTGAATCAACGGTGGGGAAAGGATCGGAATTCTTTTTTACCCTTCCCCTGGTGAAGGGCTCAGTGCAGGAAAGGGAGATACCCATATCGAATAAGTCCTACCAATGGCAGGGAAAACAGGTTCTCGTGGCTGAGGATGAAGAACTGAACTGGATGTTCATCAGAGAAATGTTCAAAACTTCGGGGGCTGAGGTAAGGAGGGCCAAAAACGGACTTGAGGTGGTGAAAATGGCCAAAAAATCGAGCCCGGATGTGATACTTATGGATATTAAGATGCCTGAACTGGATGGCATTGAAGCTACACGGAGAATCAGGAAATTCAATACCGAGGTGCCCATTATTGCACAAACGGCTTTTGTCATGGCTGAGGAGAAATCAGAAAGTCTCCAGGCGGGTTGCAGCCATTTCCTGACCAAGCCGCTGGACAGGACCATCCTGATGGAGATCATCGACAGTTATTTCAGAAATCCATGAACCTGTTGGTGATGCAAAAACTTAAACAGGGGGTAGTGGTTGTTGCAGCCGGTTCGGGCAGCAGGATGGGGGGGGATGTCCCCAAGCAATTCCTGATGCTGTCAGGAAAACCCATTTTGATACACACACTTGAGCGGTTCCTGGAATTTGATCCGGATATCGCCCTGGTGGTGGTGCTTTCACCGGCGCACCGGGGTTACTGGGAAGAGTTGATGCGGTCAGCCTACGTTCCGCCCGGAGTTGTGGTAGCCAGAGGAGGGAACTCACGCTTCGAATCCGTAAAAAACGGACTGGCCATGATGAGGGAAGTGGAGCTGGTTGGCATCCATGATGCAGTGCGCCCCCTGGTTTCGGTAGAGACCCTGCAAAGATGCTATGAATCAGCCAGACTGAAAGGGAATGGCATTCCGGTTACAGCGGTTGATGAGACGATCAGAATGCTTCGTGACAATGGGAATTCGGAGCACCTCGACCGGACGCTTTTAAGAAGGGTTCAAACCCCCCAGGTATTCAGGGCAGAACAGATCCACCAGGCCTACAACCGCCCCTACCATCTTTCATTTACCGATGATGCTTCTGTATACGAATCCTGCCACGGCGAGGTAACACTGGTGGAAGGCAACCCTGAGAATATAAAGATTACCTCCGCTACGGACCTGATGCTGGCAACTCTTTTATTTAAAGGGAAAACAGAGTAGAGACAGGTCAAATCAGGGATTCTGACAGTTTTTAGTACCTTGCGTTCGTGAGGTGAATGATATGGTTAGGGCATTTAAAATCGTGACCCTGGGCTTCGTGATGTTGAATGCCCTGGTTTCTCAGGCCCAGGATCTTCCGGGTATTTCCGATGACAGGCTTCTCGTTGAAGGCATCGAAATCGACGGTAACAAGGTGACCAAGGATCGCATTATCCTCAGGGAACTGACGTTCCAGCCGGGGGATACCCTGTTAAAAATGGAAATGTTGCCGGAATTTCAGAGAAGCAGGGAAAACCTGCTCAATATTGCCCTTTTTAATTTTGTCTATTTCGATGTCACCCACCTGCCAGGTAACAGAATCATTGTTCAGATCAGCGTGGTTGAACGATGGTATATCTGGCCGATCCCCATCCTTGAATATGCGGGAAGAAATTTCAATGAATTGGTCACCAACAAGGATTGGGACAAAATTGTCTATGGCGCCTGGATCAGGTGGAACAATTTCCGGGGGAGAAATGAAGTACTGAACGGAAAGATCAGACTTGGGTATGTGAATGAGTATGCCATCTCTTACAAGAAGCCGAACATGGGCAGGAATGAGCGTCACGGGATCAATGTGGGCTTTAATCTGAATCACCAGAACGAAGTATTCATTTCCACGGTCAACAATCAACCGGTCGAGTATCAGCCGGCCGATCTGCCAGCCCAGCGAGTGATCAATGCATTTGCCTATTATAATTACCGCAGGAAGATCTATACCAACCATTCATTGCAATTCGAATACCAGGATTATACGGTTTCTGACTCGGTGGCCATCGTGAATTCCAATTTCCTTGGAGAGGGGAGGACCCACCTGAATTATTTTTTGCTTGCATACCATTTCAGGCACGATGTGCGTGACTCCAAGGTCTATCCGCTGGAGGGATTCGCCGTTCATATTTCGGCACAGCAGACGGGACTCGGTCTGATCAAGGATTTTCCCTACCCGAGCTTCAGCCTCACAGGGGTATTCCTGTTCCATCAAAAACTGGCGAACCGGCTCTATTTTTACAATGCTACCAAGGCGCGCTACCGGCAGGAGAAGTTTCTTCCCTATGCACTGAACCGCGGATTGGGATACGGGGAGAATCTGAGTGGATATGAACCATACGTGATGGATGGTTCGGATTATTTCATCACCAAGTATAACCTGAAATTGCAGGTGATTAAACCGACAACACAAACCATCCCTTTCATCCCCTGGGAGCAATTCAATAAGATCTACTATGCACTCTACCTGAATCTGTTTGCCGATGCGGGTTACGTAAATAATCTATTTCCGGCTCCCACAAATACCATGGTAAACAGCTGGCAATTCTCGACGGGCATCGGATTCGACCTGGTCACCTATTACGACCAGGTGTTGAGGGTTGACTTCGCAGTGAACAGGTACGGGGAATACGGTTTTTTCTTCCACCTGGAAACGCCTTTTTATCGCTGGTAAAACCACCATCCGGATCAGAAAGGTCAGGCAGGGGCATCCTGCCAGTCCCCTTCCTGTTTCATCAGCGCTATCAGCGCTGAGAGCGCCTCATCCTCCGGAATCTTTTTCTGCACGGGGTTTCTCCCTTTGTAGAGTGTGATTGTGCCCCGACCGGCGCCCACGTATCCGTAATGGGCGTCTGCCATTTCGCCCGGTCCGTTCACAATACACCCCATCACCGCTATCTTAATGCCGTTCAGATGGGAGGTGGCTTCACGGATCTCCCTGAGCCTGGTTACTATGTCAAAATGTGTTCTTCCGCAGGATGGGCATGCGATGTATTCAGCCCTGCTGATCCTTGCCCCGGCTGCCTGAAGGACCATCAGTACAATATCATTGATTTGCCGGGGGTTCAGCCACCTGTTTTCAACCCAGACAGCGTCGATGGCTCCATCTGCCAGCAATGAGCCGAGCCTACCTGCCAGCTCAATCATAAAGGCGTCCGGATCCTTTTGATCCATGGCCATGCGAATCACAACAGGCGCCACCCTGTTTTGCATACAGAACTGGTTCAGCTGCATCTTTGTTTCCTGGATGGACCGGGCTCCCTGCTCCAGAAGCATGAACCTGCTCCCATTTTCAAGCAGAGATGGAGATCGCAGCCACTCCTCAAAAGAAACAGCCGCACCGGCTAATAGTTGCGGGGTGGGATCCACTCCCGCTTCAGGAGGTTCGGGGCTGATTACCTTTACTTTGCTGCCCGAGCCGATGCTCAAAACAGGCAGGCTCAGGCGCCGGGTGAAACTGAAGGGATCCCATGCCAACGACCCGAAAGGGTGGTAGGGCAGGGATGTTGGTTTCGGGAATCTTCTGACCAGTTCGAGACCTACCGGCATCTCATTTTCAGGTGGTTCGGTCAACGACACCCGCAGAGTATCCCCCATCCCCTCGAGCAGCAGTGGGGCGATCCCAACCGCAGATTTGATCCTGCCTTCCATGCCGTCCCCCGCTTCGGTCACCCCGAGGTGCAACGGATAATGCATCTCTTCCCGGATCATATGCTTCACCAGCAGCCTTACCGAATGTATCATTACACGCGGATTGCTCGATTTCATGGAAACCACCACCCGGTGAAAATCGTGCTTTTTACAAATCCTCAGAAATTGCATGGCAGATTCCACCATGCCGGCGGGTGAATCCCCGTGCTGCTCTAAGATCGCAGGATCGAGGGAACCATGGTTCACACCGATTCGGATGGCAGTGCCATGTCTGCGGCAGGTCTCCAGCAAAGGCGGAAGCAGCGTGTCGATGTTCCCTCCTTTGAGGTAGTTGCCAGGATTGATCCGGATCTTGTCGGCCACCCTGGCTGCTTCGATGGCCAGTGCAGGATTGAAGTGAATATCAGCAACCACCGGCACCACGGATCCCCTGCTTGCCAGCTCTGCCTGAATTCTTTCCAGGCTCTCAATTTCCCGCATTCCCTGAGTGGTGAGCCGCACCATCTCAGCACCCGCCTCTATCATCCTGAGGCACTGAGAAACACTGGCCTGCTCATTCGTCGTAGCTGTATTGGTCATGGATTGAATACGAACAGGAGAACTTCCTCCCAGGGAGAGATTCCCAATTTGTATGGTACTTGAACAGTAGGTGTCCGTCATGCTAATTAAGTTCCCATTCGGCACCTTCCTTCCTGTCCTTCACAACGATCCCCAGCCTGGAAAGTGCTTCCCTGATCCGGTCTGCAGACTCGTAATCCCCGGATGCCTTTGCCTCCTGCCGAAGTGCAAGAATCATCTCCACCAGGTTGCCTGTAAGCTTTGGCTGAGTTTCGTCTCCATCGGTCGGGGAGAGGCCCAGGATCTCAAATACATAGTTGTTAAACAGGGTTTTCAGAAGGTCCAGGTCCTCTTTTCCGATGTTCGCCTTTTCTTCGATGATGCTGTTGATCCAGCGGACACCCTCGAAAATTTGGGCAATCAGCACCGGCGTGTTCATGTCATCCAGCATGGCACTGCTGCAACCATCTGCCAGTTTCTTTACATCAAATGAAGATTCGGAGGATGGTGCGATCTTTTCCAAATCCCGGATCGCCTTCATCAGCCTCTGCAATCCTTTTTCAGACCCCTGGAGCGCTTCGTTGGAGAAATCAAGCGTACTGCGGTAATGAGCCTGCAGTATAAAGAACCTGATGGTCATAGGTGAGTAAGATTGCTGCAGCCATTCGTGCTCACCGCTGAAGAACTGATTCAGGGTGATGAAATTACCCAGGGAACGTCCCATCTTCTGTCCGTTGATGGTGATCATGTTGTTGTGCATCCAGTACCTGACAGAGGTATGCCCGTACCCGGCCACATTCTGGGCAATCTCGCACTCATGATGCGGAAATAGAAGATCCATACCACCCCCGTGAATATCAAACTCATTTCCAAGGTATTTGGTGCTCATGGCGGAGCATTCGAGGTGCCAGCCGGGATACCCATCGCCCCAGTCGGACCTCCAACGCATCAGGTGGGCGGGATCGGCCTTCTTCCAGAGCGCAAAATCGAGGGGATTTTTTTTCTCAGATTGTCCCTCCAGTGTCCTGGTATTGGAGAGCAGGTCCTCGGTCTTCCTCCCGGATAGTTGCCCGTAGGGGTGGGATTGCAGGTACTTCTCCACATCAAAATAGACTGAACCGTTCACTTCGTAGGCATACCCGGCATCGGCTATTTTGCGGATCAGCTCCTGCTGTTCAATGATGTGCCCGCTGGCCCTGGGTTCAATGCTCGGTGGCAATACGTTGAGCGATTGCATGTTTGCATGATAGCTGTTCATGTACCGCTGCACCACCTCCATCGGCTCCAGCGACTCCAGCCTCGCTTTCTTCAGGATCTTGTCCTCTCCCTCGTCGCTGTCTGCTTCCAGGTGTCCCACATCTGTGATATTCCTGACATACCGCACCTTGTAACCCAGGTGCATCAGGTAACGGAAAAGCACGTCAAAGGTAATGGCCTGCCTGGCATGTCCGAGGTGCGCATCCCCGTAAACTGTGGGTCCGCATGCATAGAGTCCCACGAATGGGGGATGCAGGGGTTCAAACCTTTCTTTCTTCCTGGAGAGGGTGTTGTAAATAATCAGGTCATGGGCCATAACTGTGTAAAATTAGTTATTTTTAGCTATTACCAGAAAACCTTACAGGATGGGCAAACACTATCGCCAGACCCGGGAAAAATTCACTTCGGAACAGGCTTCAACACTAATCATGGGTCTATTTGGAAGAAAGCCCAGAGAGGTATATAACTACAAGCAAATCTCCAAGCTGCTCTTTATAAAGGATAAGCAGAGACGTGCAGTGGTATCCGCTACCCTGGATGAACTGGTTCAGAAGAAAATGCTGGAAGAGGTAGAGCCAGGAAGGTACCGGCTGCTGAAGCGGGCAGGATATAAAACGGGAACCCTGGATATGACACACCATGGGTACGCATACCTGGTTTCGGAAGACGAAGGTGATGATGTGTTCATAGCCAGAAATGACCTGAATACAGCACTGGACGGAGATCTGGTCAAGGTATTTGTCTATCCGAAGCGGAAACGGGCCACGAGACTGGAGGGCGAAGTGGTGGAGATCCTGGAGAGGGCCAGATCAACCTTCGTGGGAACGGTGGAGATCTCCCGCAACTACGCCTTTCTCCTGCCCGACAGCAGGAAGATGCCTGTGGATATATTTATCCCGCTGGAGAAGATTCATGGTGCGGAACACGGACAAAAAGCCATTGCGAAGATCATAGACTGGCCGGCCAAGGTAAAGAATCCTTTCGGTGAAATTGTTGATATACTTGGATACCCGGGAGAGAATGATACCGAGATGCACTCCATTCTGGCCGAGTTTGAGCTTCCCATCAAATTCTCCAGGGAAGTGGAGGAGGACGCTGAACGCATTCCAGACCGGATCACCCCCGATGATATCAAGGGACGAAGGGATTTTAGAAAGGTGCCCACGTTTACCATCGATCCTGCGGATGCCAAGGATTTTGATGATGCCCTCTCAATCCGTCCTCTGGACAACGGCAAGTGGGAAGTGGGTATCCATATTGCAGATGTATCCCACTACGTGAAGACAAAATCGATCCTTGACGGGGAAGCTTATGAAAGGGGGACTTCCGTCTACCTGGTGGACAGGGTGGTACCCATGTTACCCGAAAAGCTGTCCAATGGGGTTTGTTCATTGAAGCCCAAAGAGGATAAACTTACTTTTTCGGCCGTTTTCAAAATGGATGAACAGGCCACTGTGCTTGAAGAATGGTTTGGCAGAACCGTTATTCATTCTGACCGGAGGTTCAACTATGAGGAGGCCCAACAGATCATTGAAACAGGAAAAGGAGATATGAAGGAGCAGATGCTGAAACTGTATGAAATCTCCAAAGTGCTGAAAGAAAAAAGATTTTCCAACGGATCGATCAATTTTGAAAGGGATGAGGTGAAATTCAACCTGGCCGAGGATGGTACCCCCACCGGTGTATACTTCAAGGTGCAGAAGGAATCCAACTGGCTGATAGAGGAGTTTATGCTGCTGGCCAACCGCAGGGTGGCCGAGTTTGCCAGCCGGGGAGGGAAATATGCGGGTGAGCTGCCGCCGGAGGAGATGAAAGGGAAGAAAATCAAGGGAAAGACATTCGTATACAGGATCCACGATCTGCCAGATCCGGAGAAAATGGGTGCATTTACGCGGTTTATTACCAAGTTCGGGCATTCGCTGAATCCCCAGCTGCCGGCCAACAAACTCTCGCATCAGCTGAATCGACTGCTGGACCGGGTTCAGGGGAGAAAAGAGCAGCATGTGGTAGAAATGATGGCCCTCAGATCCATGGCCAAAGCAAGGTACTCCACCAACAACATCGGACATTATGGTCTGGCATTCAAGGATTATGCGCATTTTACATCCCCCATCAGGCGATACCCCGATCTGATGGTTCACCGTTTGCTCTCCCACTACCTGACTGGCGGCGACTCTAAAAATCCCGATACCTATGAAAAGAGGTGTCAGCATGCTTCCGAAATGGAGCGCAGGGCGGTGGAGGCTGAAAGGGCTTCCATCAAATACAAGCAGGTCGAGTTCATGCAGGATAAAATAGGCCAGCATTTCGACGGAGTGGTTTCGGGACTGACAGAATGGGGGATCTATGTGGAGATCGTGGAAAATAAATGTGAAGGGATGGTGTCAATCAAAGGAATTGCAGACGACTTCTACGAGTTTGATGAAGAGGAGTACATGATCGTGGGCAGGCACACGGGGCGGAAGTTCGAAATTGGGGATGAGGTGGTGGTGAAGGTGAGCCAGGCCAACCTCTCCAGGAGACAGCTGGATTATAAACTTGTGGAACAGGAGCCAGCACCTTAAATTTGTGGCCATGGTTGTTGTAAAAGAGGAAGTCAGGGCACACATTGTCGGAGTTGCCCGGAAGATTTTCACCAGGTACGGATTCCGGAAAACCACCATGGAGCAGATCGCAGCTTCTTCACGCAAGGGCAAAAGCTCCATCTATTACTATTTTAAAAGCAAAGAAGAGATTTTCAGGGCGGTGGTCGAAAAGGAGGCAGAAGAACTCAAGTACCAGCTGGACCGCACCCTCAGGGAAGATGATGCTCCCATTAATAAGTTGAAGACCTATATCTTATTCAGGCTCCGTCATGTGCGTTCCGTGGAAAATTTCTATGCGGCACTGAATGATGAATACCTTTCGCACATGGATTTCATCCTCGAAATCCGGAAGAGCATCGATCTGGAGGAACGTCAGGTAGTCACCGAAATACTTGAAGAGGGAATGAAAGATGGGTCCTTTCAGGTGGGGAGTTCAGAAATTGGTGCCATTGCGATCACCACCATGATGAAGGGACTCGAATTGCCGCTTCTGCTCAGTGATGAACACAAAAAGGATCGTCAGGAACTACTGGAGGACCTGATCCGGGTGCTCTTTTACGGGATCATAAAGAGGTAATGTTCACAGGAGAAGGACTATTCTCCGATAGCCAGCTTCACCATTTTGTGAAAGATTTCTGTATTCTGATAGATTCCGTTGAACTCCTCCGATCCGGGGCCAAATGAAAATACCGGGATCAGGGTGGCAGAATGCCCCCCGGTGGCAAAGGTCGGACCGATCTCCCGGTAGTCATCCCTGCCTGTTTCCTGGTTGTGGCTGGCGCTCAGCGTAAATCCTCCTGTTTCATGATCTCCCGTGACCACCACCAGTGTGTTTCCGTCTTTGCTGGCAAAGTCGAGCGCCACTTCAATGGTCCTCTCAAAATCGAGCATTTCGGTAATCATGTATTCTGTATCGTTGGCATGGCCGGCCCAGTCGATCTGGGATCCTTCCACCATCAGGAAAAACCCCTGATCATTGTGCGACAGTTGTTCGATTGCCAGGGCAGTGGCTTCGGGGAGAAAGTTACCCCTTCCGCGGGGCATGGAAGGCATCCCGGCTTCGGCCAGAAGAAAGCCGTATTTTTTGCCGGGCTCGAGTGTGCCCGGTGCAGCCAGCGATGAAGTATCCACCATAAAGCCCTGCTGGGCCGCTATGGGTAGCAAATTCATGCTGTCGCGACGGTGGGTAAAATATCCGCTTCCGCCCCCTGCAAAGAAATCAATTTCGGAGACCAGTAACTGTGATGCGATCACCTCTTCCATCGACCGGTTCCGGACATGAGCGTAAAATGAGGCGGGGGTGGCATGGGTAACGGAGGATGTAGCAACTACTCCGGTGCTCCACCCCTTTCCCGATAAAAGTTCGGTGATGTTCTTCAATGTCTTTTGACTGGTATCCACACCGATCGCTCCATTATAGGTTTTAGAACCTGTTGACATGGCGGTTCCGCTGGCGGCTGAATCTGTCACTTTATGGCTGGCCGAGGAGGTATTCACCAGGCCGATTTCCTGGAATCGGCCAAATACCGAGATCTGATCTCCAAAATATACAGTTGTGGAAACTTCCGAAAGGCCCATTCCATCTCCGATCAGAAAAATAATGCGGGATGGCCTTTCAGTGGAGGTGTTGCGCTCTTCTGCGAATAAACCGGTGACCAGTGTGCTGAATAATGCCAATAATAGTATCTTCTTCATCATATCCGTTATTACCCTGAGAAAGTAAAACACAAAGTAAGCAAAATGGTTCGGGATTTTGTTTGGTCGTATATTTGTATGCTGGGATGGCTCAGCCAGTTCGGAAACCTTTAAAACATATTTCCAGATGAAAGTCAATATATTCAAACGCTTACGGAATTTCTTCAGGACCACCCTCATCGGGGGTGTTGTTGCGCTGGCTCCTCTTACCCTGATTATCCTTCTCTTCCGTTGGGTAATCAACCTGATCGGCAGGAACCTGACACCGGTGGTGGATAAGTTGATGCAGGATCCGGATCCCAATCCATACATCAAGCTTGCGCTTTACGTGCTGACCTTCACAGCCATTGTGCTCTTCTTCTTCATCATCGGGATCATTGTGCGCTCCCGGATGTTTGCTTTCCTCAACAAGGCGGAGGATCGTTACCTGCTGAAAATACCGGGGTACCGGCTGGCCAAGGAAACGGTCCAACAATTCTTCGGAAAGAACCGCTCCTTTTTCAGGGAAGTGGTCCTGGTGGATATTTTCAATTCGGGTGTATTGATGACCGGTTTTATCACCGATGACCAGGGGGAGATCATTACCGTATTTGTTCCCACCGGCCCCAATCCCACCTCCGGGAACATTTATCATATGCCGAAGGACAGGGTGATGAAAACCAGGGCCTCGGTGGATACGGGAATGAAATCGATCATCAGCTGCGGTGCCGGATCGGAACAGGTCTTCGCCCTTTCGGATCAAAAACACCCATCCGCGGATCACTAATCGGATGGTGCATCATTCATTTGCGGGTCCGCCGGATCGGACAGCATCCCATCTTCCCCGGTCCGGGGCGATACGTGCTTGAAAAAACGGCGCTGATTGAATAGGATGATAGCCACCGCCACGGTGATGCTCGAATCGGCAATGTTAAACACCGGGCGGAAAAAGATAAAACTGGCCCCTCCCCGGAACCAGTCGGGGTAGTTTCCTTTCAGTACGGGGAAATAAAACATGTCAACCACCTTTCCATGCAGCAGCGGGGCATATCCCCCTCCCTCGGGAAACAGGGTGGCTGCGGTTAAAGGGGTGCTGTCGCTGAAGATCAGACCGTAAAATACGGAATCGATGATGTTTCCCAGGGCCCCGGCCATGACCATCGACAGGGTAATGATCAATCCCTTATGGGCACCGGTGCGGATCAGGTGCCTCAGGTAGAAACCGATACCGATCACTGCCACGATGCGGAATGAGGTCAGTAAAATTTTGCCAAGGCTCCCCGGCAGGGCAAGCCCAAAAGCCATTCCGTTATTCTCTACAAAATGGAGGATCCCCCATTGCCCCAAAACTGGAATCTGCTCATAGAGGGTCATCTGGGTCTTCACCACGACTTTCAGGGTCTGGTCAGCCAGGAGAATAAGAAGGATGATAAATATGGATTTCCTGGTTATGGACATGGGTTTCGAGTCCCGGAACCTGATCTCCACCGGGCTCAGGATGTTCGATCAATTATTGCCGTGACTTGGCTTCAATACAGAGGGTAGCATGGGGCACTGCCCTCAGACGTTCTTTTGAAATAAGTTTACCTGTTTCGCGGCAGATGCCGTAAGTTTTGTTTTCTATCCTGACCAGCGCTGCCTGCAGGTGCTGTATAAACTTTAGTTGCCTCTGGGCCAGCCTGCCTGCTTCTTCTTTGGAGAGTGTGGCAGCTCCTTCCTCCAGCACCTTGAAGGTAGGTGACGTATCCTGCGTGTCGTTGCTTTCGCTCTGTGTAATGGCCGATTTCAACAACTCATAGTCCTCTTTGGCCTTCTCAAGCTTCTGCTGAATGATTCCTTTGAACTCAAGCAGCTCATCATCTGAATATCTGGTTTTTTCAGCCATGGTACATAGATATTTTCGTTTGCCAAATATACAATATTTTGTGAATAACCACCCCGATTTTTAGACGCGCGTCACACGAATATTGATGTAGGTATCTTCATCGATGTCAATCCGCTTGCTATGGTTGTTTTCGAGCCTGTCAATCAATTCAATTTGATCGGCAAGCGTTTGGCTGCCAATATATTGCGTATGTGTGTGCACGGCATCATTGATGGCTTCATGTTTTTCCATGGTCACATGGATGCGATCGGTCACATCAAATCCGCTCTCCTTGCGGATATTCTGTATGCGGTTGATCAGTTCCCTGGCCACACCTTCCTGCCTCAGCTCTTCTGTAATGTTTACATCAAGTGCAACGGTGATGGCACCTTCATTGGCCACAAGCCATCCGGGAATATCCTCTGATACTATTTCCACATCATCCAGGGTCAGACTGACTTTTTCGCCGTTGAGAGGAACCTCATAGGCTCCCTTTGTCTCTAATTTGCTGATCTCCTCCTGATCCATTCTGGCAATGGCAGCGCTCAGCTCCTTCATCAGTTTGCCGTAACGCGGTCCGAGGGATTTGAAATTGGGCTTGATCCGTTTTATAAGGATACCCTCTGTATCGGAGATAAATTCGATCTCTTTCACATTGACCTCATTCAGCACCAGGGCTTTGACCTCATCCACCTGTTGTCTGAATATCGGATCGGAGACCGGGATCATCATTTTGTTCAAGGGCTGCCGGACTTTGATATTCACCTTTCGTCTCAGGGCGAGTACCATGGAGGAGAGTTTTTGTGCCACATCCATCCTGCCTTCCAGTGATTCGTCTATCAATCCGGCATGGTATTCGGGGAACCTGGTCAGATGAACGGAATCCACCGGATGCCTCCCGGTCACGCCATTCAGGTCATTGAAAAGCCTGTCCATATAGAAGGGGGCCACGGGAGCTGCCAGCATGGCCACGGTTTCCAGACAGGTATAGAGGGTTTGATATGCGGCCTGCTTATCGCTGTCGAAGTCACCTCCCCAGTACCTTTTTCTGTTCAGCCTGACGTACCAGTTGCTCAGGTTTTCAATGACGAAATCCTGGATCAACCGGGCCGCCCGCGTGGGTTCGTAATTCTCATACTGCTCCCCCACGTCCCGGATCAAAGAGTTGAGCAGAGAAATAATCCAGCGGTCGATCTCGGGACGTTCCCTGACGGGCACCTCTTCTTCCGCATCGGTAAATCCATCCACATTGGCATAGAGGGCGAAAAAGGAGTAAGTATTGTAAAGCGTGCCGAAAAATTTACGCGTTACTTCGTCCACACCCGCCATATCGAATTTCAGGTTGTCCCAGGGCTGGGCGTTGGAGATCATATACCACCTTAACGGATCCGAGCCGTGCTTTTCAATGGTTTTGAATGGATCCACTGCATTTCCGAGCCTTTTTGACATTTTGTTTCCGTTCTTGTCCAGCACCAGACCGTTGGAAACGATATTCTTGAAGGCCACCGAGTCAAACAGCATGGTGGCAATGGCGTGGAGCGTAAAGAACCAGCCCCTGGTCTGGTCCACCCCCTCGGCAACAAAATCGGCCGGATAGAGCTGGTCAAAATCCTCCCGGTGTTCAAAAGGATGGTGATACTGTGCGTATGGCATGGCACCCGAATCGAACCAGCCGTCGATCAGGACCGGTTCCCTGAACATGGGCTGACCTGACGGACTGACCAGAATGATCTCATCCACGAAAGGACGGTGCAGGTCAAAGCGGTTATAGTTGGCATCGGACATGTCTCCCACTTTGAATTCCTCCAGCGGGTTGCTCTTCATGAATCCCGCCTTCACAGATTGATAGATCTCCGTCTTCAATTCCTCCATCGACCCGATGCAGACCTGCTCCTGCTTGTCTTCGGTTACCCAGATGGGCAGCGGGGTACCCCAGAAACGGGCACGCGAAAGGTTCCAGTCAACCAGGTTTTCCAGCCATTTTCCAAATCTGCCGCTGCCGGTGGATTCAGGTTTCCAGTTGATGGTATTGTTCAGTTCGATCATCCGGTCCTTCATGGCCGTTGTGCGGACGAACCAGGAATCGAGGGGATAATAGAGCACAGGTTTATCTGTACGCCAGCAATGGGGATAATTGTGAATGTGTTTTTCAATCCGGAACGCCTTGTTTTCCAGTTTCAGCCTGACCGCAATATCCACATCTGTGGTCGGATCATCCGCCGACTTGGTGTCATCATATTCGTTCTTTACATATTTACCGGAAAACTCCCTGTACCGTTCCACATTTACATGTTCCCTGACAAATGAGGGGTCCAGATCCTCGATCCTGTAAAACCTTCCTTTCCTGTCTACCAGGGGCTGAACGATCCCGTTTTTGTCGGTAACAGTCAGGGATGCGATACCGTTGTCCAGGGCTACCCGGTAGTCGTCCGCTCCGAAAGTGGGGGAGGTGTGTACCACCCCGGTACCCTCTTCCGTGGTCACAAAGTCACCGGTCAGCACTTTGAATGCTTTGCCTTCCGGGGTAACCCAATCCAGCAACTGCTCGAATGACAGGCCTTCCAGTTCACTGCCTTTCAGCGTTTTCAGTAATTTGTAAGGAACGTGCTTATCGCCCGGTTCATACTCATCCAACAGCAGGTCCGCATCCCTGTCCGGAAAGTATTTCCCCATCAGTTCGCTGGCCAGAATGACCGTAATGGGCATTCCTGTGTAGGGATTGAAGGTCCGGACCATGGCATACTCGATCTCCCTGCCAACGGTCAGGGCCGTATTGGAGGGGAGGGTCCAGGGGGTGGTGGTCCATGCCAGGATAAAAAGATCGGTATCTGTAAGCGCATATAAAGCTTTGGAGTAGTTATCGTGCAACACTTTGAATTGCGCCACCACAGTAGTATCCTTGACGTCCCTGTAGCATCCGGGCTGATTCAGCTCGTGGGTACTGAGCCCCGAGCCTGCTGCCGGAGAGTAGGGCTGGATGGAATATCCCTTGTAGAGCAGCTCTTTTTTATGCAGTTCCTTCAGGAGGTGCCAGACACTTTCAATATATTTGGTTTCGTAAGTGATGTATGGATCATCCATATTGATCCAGTAGCCCATCGACTCGGTGAGCTCTTCCCACATCTGGGTGTACCTCATCACATCTTTCCTGCACCTGGCATTGAACTCTTCGATGGAAATCTTCTCACCGATATCTTCCTTGGTGATGTTCAATGCATTCTCAACTCCCAGCTCCACCGGCAATCCGTGCGTATCCCATCCGGCCTTTCGTTTCACATGGAATCCCTGCTGCGTTTTGAACCTGCAGAAAATGTCCTTGATGGTCCTGGCCATCACGTGGTGAATGCCGGGAATTCCGTTGGCGGAAGGAGGACCTTCGTTGAATACAAAGGAAGGATTCCCTTCACGAGAGGTCATGGATTGCTCAAAGATGCGATGCTCTTTCCAGAATGCAAGGATCTCCTTGTTAATCTTTGAAAGGTCAAACTTCTTATATTCAGGGAATTTCTTGCTCATTCAACACTCCGTTATCTGGGGTGATTAAAATGGCACAAAGATAGAGGAGTGGGAGGGATTATGCAAGAGATGAATCAAAAACAAAAAAAGGGTTCAATACTTCATCACCCTGGTTACGGACGAGGCTCCATTTTTGGGTGTATATTGCAGTATATAAAGACCTTGCCTCAGTTCCGAAAGATCGATGCGCCTTTCACCCTGCTCCAGGGCAAGTTTCATCGCTATTTGCCCGGTCAGTGCATAGATTCGAACAACAGCCTCTTCGGATGAAGGAGTAAGGTAGAGCAAATCCTTCACCGGATTGGGAAAGACCGAAAAGGGGCCCTGCTCCGGTTGCTCTCCGGAATCAGGAATTTCAGGGGTTTCGAGCCTCTTCGAGGTATAGATGTGATAAGCCCCCGGCTCAAGTGTCGGCCATGCGGGATCGCCTGATACCAGCAGGCTGTCGCCCGTGAAATAATCATACCACCAGCCATCGCGGCTGAAGCCGGGATCTACGGAAAGCGGCTGAACACCGAAGTTGCCGATGATCCTGACATCCATATCCGGATGATTGATTTCTATGCGTTTGCCAGGCCCGGATACGAACAGTTCAAAGTCCCCCGACCGAAAAGCCGGTGCACCGGTTTTGAGTCTGATCAGTGCGGACCAAACCTGATATAGCCTGTTTCGATCCTCCTCTTCAAGGTATTCCCAGCGGATCGGCTTGTTGCATACACGGCAGTCGAAATCGATGCTTATATCGTATCCCAGTTCTCCGAACTGCCAGATCATTT
>Ga0209536_100001193_pt1 | contig 42957 bp, 37 predicted proteins | sample DeeMarSeWOR28_12_FD_187461 | JGI IMG/M metagenome (GOLD analysis project Ga0209536, IMG submission 187461) | Marine sediment microbial communities from White Oak River estuary, North Carolina - WOR-2-8_12 (SPAdes) (version 2) | ecosystem: Environmental > Aquatic > Marine > Intertidal zone >...
AAAGGAGAAAATCACGATCAAAGCCGCGATAGTCACCGCGAAATTGACGAGGATGAGATCTTCTTTGCTGGAAAACGTTTTGGAAGCACCGATGAAAATCAGCAGCCAGGAAGTGATTTTCAGTGACCACGAAAAGCTTTCAAATCGGATCGGAGAAAAAACACTGGTCAGCAGAGCAAGTGTGATAAAAACAATGATCGCGATTTCAAGCTGCAGGTGCTTTATGGGCCGTAGTACGACATCCAGAAGGGTCAAAAACAGTACCAGCAGGCCGAAAAGCATGGAAGGGTTTATGGTGAAGAGGACCAGATCGATTTTCAATCGGATAAACTGACCGACCAGCGGATACAGGATTATTACCGACAAGTAGAAATATTTCTTGTTGAGGATAGACAGCAGCAGCGGAACGAGAATCATCGTACAAGATATGATCAGCAAGAAATTGTCCATTGTTCCGCCGTTGTCAGTCCGGACGCCTTCTTTCACGCAGCTTGTGCATGACAGATAGCGGGGTAAGCAGTAATATAACCTTATTGAGAATATACGCAGGCTTCAAGCGCAGGCTGTTTTTTACGATGACCGCCAGCGCTTTTTTCTTATCCTCGTAAACGATGATATTGATATAATTTCGAAGACCCCCAAGCGGATCGGCCGATCGCTCATCGACGCCGCTGTTGATAATCGCCTCCGGATCGAAGCGATGATATTCGTCTTTGCCCTGTTGCCTTCTCTGATGATAGAACTTTCTTGCGTGGCTGGAGAAGAAGATCCGTTTTCGGCTCTTCGTCGATGATATACTGGTATCGTCAACGCTGTAAACTATCAGCGGTGCCGCCAGATTATCTATTTGGTATCCTTTCGATAGCAGGTTCAGGTAAAGGTCGTAATCCTGTGACATGAGAAACTTGCAACGATACCTCGCTTCGCCAGTGTTTCTGAACATAATCGTCGAATGCACCATGTGATTGTACCGAGGCAGCCTGCTTGCGTTTTCATCTGCTCCCGTGACCGATTTTTTCAGTACTGGCTCGTAGTTCCCGTAGCGAACCAGCGCCGCACCTCCCAGCAAAAAGACTTCAGGGTGCTCTTCCAGATAGCGGACCTGCAGCTTGAAGCGATCCGGCAGTGATATGTCATCGGCATCGTTGACAGCGATGTAGCCGCCGGTTGCCTGCCGCAGGGCCGTATTTCTCGACTCGGGCTGACCCTTGTTCGTCCGGTTTCGGATAACAGACACTCTGGAATCCTGTGCCGCGTACATCTCGATTATCTCCAGCGAATCGTCGGTTGAAGCATCATCGATGATGAGCAGTTCAAAATTTACGTAACTCTGATGCAAAATGGCCGGTATGCTCTCGGTCAGGTACCTGGCACCGTTAAACACTGTCATAATGACGGAAACTTTCACGTTCATTTCACCTTGAGCGAAATGCAGCGCGGCACGCATTCGCACTTATCCGGTTCGCGATTGAACCAGAGAATCTTTTCTGCGGTCAACGAAAGGCAGGATGATTTTTGCCTTTATGTCGCGTTCCAGCACCAACAGCGCGCCGGTATAAACCACAAACCCGATTAGTATTTTCGAAAACAGGGACAACCACTCGTTGTCAAGGTCCGGTACGAAATATACAACCAGGCACATCAGGCCCCCTGCGGCCAGCGCTTTTAGGAAAATGACAAACGGAAAATGCCACGCCAGCAGCCTGGAGCCTGCTGTCGAGGAAAGTAAAAAGCAGATGAAATACGCGAGCATGGTCGATATGGCCGCCCCCTGAAGGCCGAGTATGGGTATCAGGATAATGTTCAACAGGATGTTTGCCATGGCGGCTAACAAAAAAAGAGCGAACAGAAAAAGGGTTCTTTCCCTCAGTTCGAAACTTTTGCTGTAATAGAAGCTCAGTCCCATGAAAAATATGCCGCTCGCGATCCAGGGGACAATTTTATGGGCATCGAAATAGCGACGATCGAGCAAAGTGCCCGTGATGTCCTCAGATAATACCGTCAAACCGAGCATGGCCGGAAAGATCAGAATAACGTAGATTTTTAAAAGATCGTCCATTAACGCCACCGCAGCGCTGTCGCCGCTTTTCTCGTACGCGGAGACAAGGGCCGGAAACGAGGCCCACATGAGAAATGTAACCAGAAACATGATCGCCGTTTCGGTTATTTTGTAACCGGCCGAGTATACGCCGACAGCATCGGAGTCGAGAAAGTATGCAATAATGTAACGGTCGGAGCTTGAAAGAATTATATTCGACAACGCCAGGCCGACCAGGGGACCGCCAAATTTAATGAACGTAACCAGCATGCTGCGGTTGCATCCCCGGAGCCGAAACCCCCAGCGCCTGGAAAGCCTTATGATCTCCGGTATTAACACGATCCCGCCCGCCAGGATAATTCCACCCAATATAGAAGCGGCGTCCTTTCTCACAAAATAGATGAGCAGCAGGGCGACAAGTAGCTTCATGACCGCATTTATAGAGGAAAGAAGGGAATACCGGACACTGTCTCTCATCGCCCTGTTGAACGCCAGCACCATATTGCTGCCCGAGTAGAAAAATACGATGAGAGGTCCTAAAAAAAGCAGTTTCCATAATCGGGGACTGAGCTGTTCGTTCAGGGCTGCCGTGACGATTAGCCAGCCAAGGGCGACAAGGACACTTAAAATGAAAAAACCCGTCACGCAGGTGGAAAAGAAATCTCCAACCTGCTGCGGTGCAAACCGCTCATAGTAGCGGATGATCGATTGGTTGATCCAGCTGAAGGCAAACGTATGAGCAAGTACCGCCGTTGTAAAAACCAGCGTGAAGTCGCCATATTCTTCGGGCGGCAGATACCGGCTGAACACCGCAACCGAAACAAATCCGAGCAGAGACGGGACAATGGCGGCGGGGATGAAACCGATGAGCTCTTTTAATACTTTGCCGGTATCCTGGTTCATATAAGAAAACGACCACGCTGCTAGTTGCGTGAACCCTTCGTTGCTTATTGTATCAGCCAGCGACCGTCCTGCCACAACATGCCGTGGCGGGGATTTATGGTGATCAATCGATTTTTTTCCGAACCCGGGATTTCATCGATCGAGCCAGTATATTTATGATTACCCGCATTGACCAATATTGTGGCTTCCGAGAAATCCCTGCGATATACCAGCTCGCTGTATAAGGTGCGGCCGAAATAGATGCGATCGATCCACCCGGTGCCCATGCCGTCTCCGATGAAACCGACGCGCAGTTGAAAGTAAGCCGCATTGGGCGGGCTTTCGAAGACCGTTTCGTAATACTGCCAGTCATATGTTCCGGGGCCCAGCTTCAGATCGTACGCTCCCGCTATCCTTTTTTTTTCGCGATCATAATATCTTCCCTGCAATCCCAACCTTTTGTAATCGGCACTGCCGGCTATATTGAGCTTCGACTTGCAATAGACGGACAGCGTGTATTCAACGCCCGGATCTACCGCCAGATAATCGCTGGCAAACATGTCCCTTTTGTCTGCAGTTGCCGTAAACCGGATCGAACTGCCCTGCAGGGCTTCACTGGAATCCAGCGTCGGCGTTCCGGTGAGAATGTGCCACCCCTTCGCACCTGCATCGAAATCGCCGTTTTCGATCAGGTTCGGATTCGGTGACTGGTCCCTGTAGACGGAGTAGGGACCTTTCGGCACCCCCATCTCCAGTTTGAACAGGGGGTTAAAGTACATTTTTCTGAAATGATAGGTGTGGGAAGGATGAAAATTGAAATAGGTGTGTTCATTTGAAACGAGCAGGTAGGACAACAGGCAGTATCGAAATACAGAATCGGTACGATCGGCACTCCTGCCGCTGGTTCCGGACTGCACCAGTATCGGTTTTTGGTGTCTGGACAGGCGCTGGATCTTTTGTATGGAGCGCAGATCGCTTGCCCGGGGGTGAAAATACGTCTCCGGATGCCAGTTGGCATGAACGAAAGACTCCTCCATTACACCGTCCACGTATGATATGTAGCATTCGTGAGCCCCGTTGATAAAGATGCGCTTCGCATAGCGCTGACGCAGTTTCATCAGCAGCTGTGTCAGGGCCGGTTGCCAGTCGCGGATCATTGATATGCGCGGATCGCCCGGTTTCCGCGCCCCTTCGGTTACGAACTTGGACACGTAATGATCCCAGAAATCATCCAGAAAAACACCGTCAAACAACCGTTCCGTTCCTGCGACGATCCGTTCGACAAGAAAGTCTCTGTATTGCTCACTGACAATATTCATCAGGTACCAGCCGTATCGATCCTGGACCAACCTTTCCTGTGTCTGGCGCTCGGTGGCGAACCAGGATGGGTGGCGGGTGGCGATATCCCAGGCCGGGGTATCCTTGGGGACACTGAGGGCATGCTGGTATTTGAGCACGACGATGCCGGGTTTTATCTTCTTCAGTTTTTCCAGTTGGTCTCGACGGATGCGGCCAACCACCAGAATTTCCGCATTTTCCGCGATGGTATCGACCACGGTGTCATCGAATCCGCCGTATAAGACCAGGTGTCGTTTGACGGTGGCCATCGAATCCGACGGTGCGGTAAACAGCAGCCAGCAAAGCGTCAGTGCGATCATATGGTGGTTGATACGATTCATCTGGTTGATTGAATTCGGGAAGACGATGGAGGATGAACTTTCGGCCCTGGCAAACAGGGCCGAAAGCAATGGCTTGTCAACCGCACGAAAATTCCTAAGTTTCTAATTATAGTATAAAATATGAAAAAAAGGAAGCCGCCTGCGCAGGTGGGACCCACCTTCAAGCAAGGGCAATGGCACGCGGTTGCGGGATCATTCTTTTCCGGATACTCCGGCTTCTTCGAAGGTGGCCATTTCGCGGAAGATCCGCGCGGCGGCCTCGATAATCCCCATTGCCAGCGCACCGCCGGAGCCTTCCCCCAGGCGCATGCCGAGATCGAGGATCGGAGACAGGCCGAGGTGCTGCAGCATCAGCCGGTGGCCCGGCTCTTCACTGCAATGTCCGGCCAGCATGAAATCGATTGCTGCGGGCGCCAGTACAGTTGCAATTAATGCGCCGGCTGTCGAAATGAAGCCGTCGATGACAACCGGCCGCCGGTGAAATGCGCCTGCCAGAATGCACCCGGCGATCCCGCCGATTTCAAAGCCGCCGACCTTGGCCAGAACATCCATCCCATCTGCAGCATCGGGGCGGGTGGTGTGGATGCCGCGCCGAACCACCTCTATTTTCCGCTCCAGAGAACGGTCATCGATGCCGGTTCCCCGGCCGACCATCGCCTCCAGGTCGGCGCCGGTGATAACCGCGCCAATGGCGGCCGAGGGGGTGGTGTTGCCGATACCCATGTCACCGGTGCCGAGCATCTCGACCCCGTTGTCAAACAGTTCGGTGGCCAGCTGAAAACCGCTTGAAACGGCCTCTTCGGCCTGCTCCCGCTTCATGGCAGGCCCGTGGACAAAATTCGCGGTACCGCGCGCCACCTTCCGGGAAATAAACCGGTGGCCGGTATCCAGTCCGGAAAGATCCGGATCCGCCTTTACGCCCATATCCACCACGTGAAGTTGCGCACCCACCTGGCCGGCAAGAATGTTGATACCGGCACCGCCGGCCAGAAACACCTTGATCATCTCCCCGGTGACCTCCTGGGGGTAGGCGCTGACACCCTCTTCGACAATGCCGTGGTCGCCGGCCATTATCAGAAAGGCTTTGCGCCCGATGGAAGGATGCAGGCTCCGTCGAATACCGCACAGCTGCTCGGCCAACTGGTGCAACCGGCCCAGTGCCCGCGCGGGCATCAGAAGGGCAGCGGTTCGCTCCCTGGCCCGCTGAATCCAAACCGGATCAATCGGCTCGATGCCGGCCACGATCTCTTTCAGGGTCCATTTGTTTTGTTTCATTTTTCCTGCCTCCAATTATCCGTTCCGGTCCTTGCCCCTATGCCCGGGGGGCTTTGAAATGAAAAATCCCCAAGCAATTCGCTTGAGGATTTACCGTCTCCCCTTCGGGACAAGCTTCGGTGGCCGGTCTTCTGGCTTCCCCGCCTGTCCGGCGGCCTTCCCACCCTGATGGATCAGGACAGTGGCATTCGCAGGCCGAACAGGTTCTCCAGGTTTCAAAGCAGGGTCACAGCGGCGGGTCCGCACCGGATTTTCACCGGTTTCCCTCATGCCCCCGGGGGGGCACCATCGAAGCAACATCGAATTTTCGACGCCTTATCGCGCAATTGAGCGGCCATGTCAAGCCGGAAAATTACCACGCACGGAAGCATTGCGCCTCCGGCGGGCACGGGCCGCACATGCAACCATCGCATATCCTGTGTTGCCAACTTTGGGTCAGGTGGTATATAGAGACGACCCAGCGAAAAAAATCCAATTCTGCATTGGACACTCGAAAGCACCATCCAAATTTTGTGGATGGACACTATACAATTGAAATTTTGTATAGGGGAGGTCGATATTCAAGGATTTGTCGTCGCCGGAACCCAGAGCGGGTGCGGAAAGACCACGGTTGCTTTAGGATTGATGGCCGCACTGGCCCAGCGCGGCATGCGGGTGACGCCGTTTAAGGTCGGACCGGATTTCATCGATCCCGGCCACCACCAGCGGATCACGGGCAGCGTCAGTCGCAACCTCGACGGATGGATGCTCGGCAGGGAAACCAATCGGCAGATTTTTTCCCGCGGGATGGATCGCTCCGACATCGCCGTAGTGGAAGGGGTGATGGGCCTCTTTGACGGTTACGACGGAATGTCGGAGGCCGGCTCGACCGCCCAGATGAGCAAGTGGCTGGATCTGCCGGTGATTCTGGTGGTGGACGCCCGGAGCATGGCCCGCAGTGCCGCTGCCCTGGTGCAGGGGTTCGAAAATTTCGATCCACCGCTCGCCTTTGCCGGCGTCATATTCAACCGGATCGGCAGCCGCCGTCATCTTCGGTACCTGCAAGAGGCTCTGGAAGACCATGTCGAAATGCCCTGTCTGGGCGGGATCGAACGCGATGAAGAAATTGCGATCCCCCAGCGGCACCTGGGGCTGATGACCCGGGAAGATTTCACCCTTTCCGACGATGCCGTCGGCCGGCTGGCCGGATGCGTATCGACAGCCGTCGACCTGAAGAAGCTTCTCGCCCGCCTTCCTGAAATCAGGCCGGAATCCCTGCCGGAGCCGCCGCCGCAGCAGAACGGTCGGCGGGTGCGAATCGGGGTGGCCCGCGACCAGGCGTTTTGTTTTTACTATCAGGAGAATTTCGATTTGCTGACGGCCGGTGGCGCCGATCTGGTGGAATTCTCCCCCATCGGCGACGAAGCACTTCCGCCGGATCTGGCCGGCATCTACCTGGGAGGCGGGTATCCGGAGCTTTTTGCCGACCGGCTGGCGAACAACCGCGCCATGCGTCAGCAGATTCTGAGCGCAAGCCATGCGGGAATGCCGATCTATGCCGAGTGCGGTGGATTCATGTACCTGGGGACGGCCATCGAGGATCTGCAGGGCCGGTCGCATGCCATGGTCGGATGTCTGCCGATCGATACGCGGATGCTGCCGCGCCGCAGGTCTCTCGGATACCGGCAGGTAACACTGCAGCGGCAGACCGTGCTGGGCGGTCCGGGAGAAACGATCCGCGGGCACGAGTTTCACTATTCGGAAATCGCCGGCACCAGGCAGCCGCTGGAGCGCGTCTACCGCATCACGGATCGCGACAGTCGGCAGGAGGTGCTGGAAGGATACACCGTCCGCAACACGTTGGGCAGTTACGTCCATTTGCATTTCGGCAGCCATCCGCAGGTGGCCGAAAATTTCGTCGATTGCTGCCGCAGACACCTCGGGAATAGAAGGGAACCGTAGGCCATGAGACCGGATGAAATCGAGAAACAAAGCTTTCAGATCATCGAAGAAGAGGCCGGCCCGCACCGGTTTTCGGCGCAGCAGTGGCCCATCGTGCGGCGCGTCATTCACACGACGGCCGATTTCGAGTACCTGCAGACCATGCGATTTCATCCGGATGCGGTTTCAGCCGGTATCGAGGCGATCCACGGCGGTCAAACCGTCATCACCGACACCAACATGGCCCGGGTGGGGATCCGCGACAGAGATCTGCAGCGCTACGGTGTGGCTGCCCGCTGCTTCATCCAGGACCCCCAAATCCACCGGATCGCCCAACAACAGAAAACCACCCGGGCCGCTGCGGCCGTCGATGCGGCCGTCGAGGCGATGAACGGGGGTATCTACGTGATCGGCAATGCCCCGACGGCGTTGATGCGGCTCATCGAACTCATTCAGAAAGGACTCGCCCACCCGGCGCTGGTGATCGGCCTGCCCGTGGGCTTCGTCAATGCGGCCGAGTCGAAAACCGCCCTGGCAGGGATCGATACACCGTATATCACCAACAGCGGCAGAAAGGGCGGCTCGAATGTGGCGGCCAGCGTGGTGAACGCTCTGGTTCTCCTCGCCGCTCAGCCATCGTAGCAACAAAAAAAACCGTTTTTTCTTTCCGGCTTACGGGCAGTGTCTGGACATCGACGCAACAAACTTCGCAGCGGTTTTACGACGGGTGCGGCCGCAGCGGCGGCAACCAAGGCCGCGCTGGTTTGCATACTGGAAAATCGCTTGCCTGCAAAGGTGCAGATCGAAGCGCTCAGCGGGGAGCCGCTTATCATAGCCGTGCATCGATGCCGGCATGAGGGAAGTGCCGGGGCGGTTTGCAGTGTCATCAAGGATGCCGGCGATGATCCGGATGTTACCCATCGTGCCGAAATCGGCGCCCGGGTCGTGCTGCTCGATGAACTGCCGGCCGCCGGCAAGGCTGCGGATGTAAGAATCAGCGGTGGAAAAGGCGTCGGCCGGGTCACCAAACCCGGACTGGAAGTGCCGCCCGGACAGCCGGCCATCAATCCCGGCCCCCGGACCATGATCACCCGATCGGTGACAGAAATGCTGGAACAACATCGTGTTACACGCCCGGTTCACATCGAGGTCTTTGTCCCGCAGGGAGAAAAGCTGGCCCGCAACACCTTGAACGCCAGACTGGGAATCATCGGCGGACTGTCGATCCTCGGAACCACCGGAATCGTGAAACCGATGTCCCATGAGGCTTACATCGCCACGATTCGAGCAGCGGTGGCCGTCGCGAAAGCCAGCGGCAGCCAGGAAGTTGTCTTCACCACCGGTCGGCGCAGCGAACGGTTCTCCCAGGCAATTTTTACCGGCCTGCCGGAAGAAGCCTTCATCCAGATCGGTGACTATTTTGCGTCATCGATGCAAATGGCCGCTGCAAGCGGTATCCCCTTCGTTACGCTGGCGGTGTTTTTCGCAAAGGCGCTGAAAATGGCCCAGCAGTTTCCGCACACCCACGCCGCCAAATCGGTTTTGTCGTTGCAGCGCCTGGCCGACTGGGCAGTCAAAATCACCGGCAACCGCAGCCTGGCGCGGCAGATTCGCCGTGCGAACACTGCCCGGCATGCCTTCGAGCAGCTGGCAGCGCAGCATCCGGAGATCATCGCAGATGTGGGACGTCGAATGCAGGCGGCGGCAACCCGATTCGCCGGACCGGCAGTGTCCGTCGCCGGGGTCATTTTCGACTACGAGGGCAAGGTGGCGTATCGCTCGCCCAATCGATCACACCCAACAGAGAGGAAGCGGCCATGATACCGGTTGAGATCGTCGGCATGGGCATTTCACCCGATGATCTGACGGACCACCTGCGGGCCTCGATACACCGGGCGGACATCCTGGTGGGGGCCGAACGGCACCTGGCGGCTTTCCCGGACGTGCCGGCCCGCAAGCAGACATTGAACCGTGGATTGAAACCGCTGGTCGGAAACATCCGGCGCTGGATGCAGGACCGCAAAGTGGTCGTGCTGGCGTCCGGCGATCCGCTTTTTTTCGGTATCGGCTCCTATCTGATCCGCGCACTGGGAGCGGAGAACGTTGTGATCCACCCCAACGTGTCATCGGTGGCGGCCGCTTTCGCCCGCATCAAGATCCCCTGGCAGGACGCGGTTGTCCTCAGCCTGCACGGAAGAGGCGAATACCGGCAGTTTCTTGACACGCTGCGGCAGAGCGAACCCGTCGCGGTGTTAACCGATCCGGACAATCACCCGGGTCGGCTTGCGCGGCTCTGTCTGGAAAACGACATCGTCGATCGGGAAATGTGCGTCCTGGAGCAGCTGGGTGCCGACGGCGAACGCTGCCGATGGGTTGATCTGCCCCGTGCCGTGCGAATGCGTTTTCGCGAACCGAACCTGGTTGTGTTCCGGCGCGCCGGCCGCGACAGTCGCAGGCAGCCGGATTTGCATCTGGGAATGCCGGAAGGCAGCTTTGATCACGATCGCGGTGTCATTACCAAACCGGAAGTGCGGACCGTGACTTTGTCAAAGCTGCAGCTTGCCGATAACCATGTTCTCTGGGACCTGGGAGCCGGCAGCGGATCGATTGCAGTGGAAGCGTCTCTGCTCATCCGCAAGGGGCGCATCGTCGCAGTGGAAAAGGATGAGCGGCGAGTGGAGCAGATCCGCAGCAACGGGAAGCGGTTTGGTGTCCGCAACATGAAAGTCGTTCAGGCCAACCTGCCCGACGCGCTGGCTTCCCTGCCGCGACCGGATCGCGTGTTTATCGGCGGCGGCGGCAAACAGGTTCGAAAGATCATCCGGGCCGCTGCCGGTTATCTCAAACCCGAAGGTATACTGGTGGTAAACACGGTCCTGATTTCCAGTCTCGAGGCGGCCGGCAGGGAACTGGAGAGACTCGGGTTCGATCCCGAAATTGTGCAGATCCAGATCAACCGAAGCAGAGCCATGCCCTGGGGGGCGCGGCTCGAGGCGGAAAACCCGGTCTGGGTCGTTTCCGGCAAGCGGCGGTTGCAAAAAGGCGCGCGGACCGGATCACGCAAAAAATAATGACTCAATGGTAGACGGATGGACGAACAAAACAGCAACAGCACCCGCCACCCCGTGTTGTTTGTCGGGGCCGGCCCGGGAGACCCCGAACTGATCACGGTAAAGGGCCAGAAGGCACTGACGGCCGCCGACGTAATCATCTACGCGGGTTCTCTGGTGCCCGAAGCGCTGCTGCAGTGGGCCCGCAGCGGTGCCGAACGCATCAGCAGCGCCGGAATGCACCTGGAAGAAATCGTCGCTGTCGTCGAATCTGCATTTCGGGCGGGCAAACGGGTGGTGCGCCTGCACACCGGCGATCCGAGCCTGTACGGCGCCGTATTTGAACAAATGTCCGAACTGCAGCAGCGATCGATTCCATACCGGGTCGTTCCCGGGGTGACGGCCGCCTTTGCCGCCGCCGCCGCCATGGGAATCGAATACACCTTGCCGGAAATTTGTCAGACGCTGATCCTCACCCGCATGGGCGGTCGAACACCGGTACCGGAATCCGAGCGGCTCGAACGGCTGGCACAGCACCGGGCTTCCATGGCCATCTACCTGAGCGCCGGACTGGCGGAACCGGTTGCCGAAATATTGAAGAAGCACTATGGGAATACGGCCGGATGCGCGGTCGCCTACCGGGTCAGCCAGCCGCAGGAGAAGATCGTGTTCACCACCCTGCAGGAGCTGGTTGCGACGATCCGGAAGGAAAAGATCACCCGGCAGGCGTTGATCATCGTGGGCCGCGTGCTGGCCGTGCAGCCCTCTTCGATGCAGTACAAATCGAAACTCTACGACCGCGATTTTTCACACGGATTTCGCGAATAAATGGAACCGAAACCGCCATATGCCGTCTGGGCCGTCACCGGAAACGGGGCCGCGTTGGGCCGTAAAATCCAAAATCAACTGCCGGGCACCGACCTGTATCTCTGCGGATCGCTTTGGGCAGTGGAAAAACAGAAAGCCGGGGAGGGGACCCATGGTTTCACGCGGCTGTCCGAGGGCCTCTCTGTGTTATTTCAACACTACCGGAGCCACGTCTTTATCATGTCCGCCGGAATCGCGGTCCGGACCATTGCGCCGTTGATTCGTCACAAGGCCGTCGATCCGGCCGTGGTGGTCGTCGACGACAACGGAAGGCATGCCGTCAGCCTGCTTTCAGGGCACATCGGCGGCGCCAACGCGCTCGCCACCACCGTTGCGAAAATCATCGGTGCCACAGCGGTGGTCACCACGGCCACCGATGTCAATCAGTTGCCGGCCATCGATGTGATCGCCGGCGAACTGGGCCTGGCAATCGAAAACTTCGATGCCGTGAAATCGGTTCACATGGCCCTTCTCCAAAAGCGCGGGCTGCTGCTCCACGATCCGTACGACATCATCGGCGAACAGTTGCCCCGCCGCTTCATCGCCACGAAGATCGACCTGGCAGAGACCAAACCGGACGGATCCATGGCGCAGCAACCGGGCGTGTTCGTTGACGACCGCCTGGTCGATTTGCCCGCCGATATCCTGGTATTACGACCTGCAACACTGGCCGCCGGCATCGGCTGCAACCGGAACACACCGGGCCGCGAGATCCGCGACCACCTGCTGCAGGTGATGGATACGCACCGGCTGGCCCTCGGCAGCCTGACCGGTCTTGCTTCGATTCAGATCAAACAGGATGAACCCGGCCTGCTGGAAACGGCCGCAGCGCTCGGTGTGCCGATCCGCTTTTATCAGCCGAACCAGTTGGAAGGCGTCGAGGGGGTCCGCAACCCTTCGGCGGTCGTGGCCAAACACACAGGAGTCAGCAGCGTATGCGAAGCAGCAGCCTTACTGGCAGCGGGCCGGGGAAACCTGGTCGTTCCCAAGCAGGCAACGCCGAACGTGACCGTAGCGATCGCCCGCATTGCCTTTACATCGTAGGGATCGGTCCAGGAGATCCGCAGCACATGTCCCGACGGGCGCACGATGTTCTCGCTGCGGTGGACACGGTGGCCGGATACAACACCTATATCGACCTGATTCGCCCCCTGATCGCCGGCAAACGGATCATTCGCACGGCCATGACCCGTGAGGTGGAGCGGGTGGCAGCGGCGATCGACACCGCCTTGCAGGGAAGTGCCTGCGCGCTGGTTTCCAGCGGGGACCCGGGCATTTATGCCATGGCGGGTCTGGCATTTGAAATGTGCCGGGAAAAACGGATTGCGGTGGCGTCTCCGATGTGCAACAAAACCGACCGAACCGAACCTTCCCGTCTCACGATCGAAGTGGTTCCCGGGATCCCGGCCCTGAGCGCCGGAGCGGCCCTTTTGGGAGCGCCGCTGACCCACGACTTTGCAGCGATCAGCCTCAGCGATCTGCTCACTCCCTGGGAGGCCATCGCCCGGCGCATCGAGGCAGCAGCGGCCGCCGATTTCGTGGTGGTGATATACAATCCCCGCAGCCGGCGCCGAAAAGACCAGCTGGCCCGGGCCCGGCAAATCCTGTTGAAGCATCGCAATGCCCGCACGCCGGTGGGTATCGTTTCCCGCGCCTATCGCGACGGGCAGGACGTGCGGATCGTAGCACTGGAGGACCTGCACACCGCCGAGGTCGATATGCAGACGACCGTGTTCGTCGGCAGCAGCTCCTCGTTTCAGTACCTCGATTATATGGTAACCCCGCGAGGGTATGCCGGAAAATACGACATCAAAAGGTGAATGGGACGCCATGCGAGGGTACCTGCAGGTATATACCGGCGACGGAAAGGGCAAAACCACGGCTGCCATTGGCCTGGCCGTTAGGGCGGCCGGTGCCGGTATGCGGGTCTACATCGCCCAGTTTGTCAAATCGGGCGCAACCAGCGAGATTACGGCGTTGAAACGGTTTGCGGATCAGATCATCGTGGAGCATTTCGGCACCGGGCGTTTCATTCGGGGCCGCCCGACCCCGGCGGACACTCAGGCTGCCGAACGCGGGTTGCAGCGGGTCAGGCAGATCTTTCAAACCGGCGGCTTCGACGTCGTCATTCTGGAGGAGGCCAACGTCGCCGCCGCCCTCGGCCTGTTTTCCGACAAGAGCCTGCTGGAGCTGGCAGCCAGCCGGCCCGAGCACGTCGAAGTGGTGATCACCGGCAGAAACGCCAGTGAGAGAATCATTGCCGCCGCCGACCTGGTAACGGAAATGAGGGCCGTCAAGCACTACTACCGGCAGGGCGTTGGGGCCCGGATTGGGATCGAAAAATAACGTGAAAGATCGGATAAACCATACCGGCGGCGCCACGGCCCCATGTGTTGCGGTTCTGGGAACCGGCTCGGAAGTCGGCAAGAGCATCGTTGCCACGGCGCTGTGCCGTGTTTTTTCCAACCGCGGCATGCGGGTTGCCCCTTTCAAAGCGCAAAACATGTCCAATAATTCCGGCGTAACCCCGGAAGGGCTCGAGATGGGTCGCGCCCAGATCGTTCAGGCCGAAGCTGCCCGGATACCGCCCCACGTGGACATGAATCCGATCCTGCTCAAACCGACCAGCGATGTCGGCGCGCAGGTCGTATTGCTCGGCACGGCCATCGGCAACAGCAGTGCCGGGCAGTATCACGATAAAAAGCAGGCATTGCTTTCCGAAGCCTGCGGCGCCCTCGACCGCTTGCGCCAGGCGCACGAACTGATCGTTATGGAAGGAGCCGGATCCTGTGCCGAGGTCAACCTGATGGCCCATGACATCGTCAATTTCAAAATGGCCGAACATGCCGGCGCCCCGGCAGTTCTGGTGGCCGACATTCATCGCGGCGGCGTATTCGCCCAGATCGTCGGAACCCTGGAGTGTCTGCCCCGGGACAAAAAAGATCGGATCGCCGGGGTGCTGATCAACCGTTTCAGAGGAGACCTGCAACTGTTTTCCGACGGTGTCGAGTGGATCGAACGCAAAACCGGCAAAAAAGTCTTTGGGGTGCTGCCGTGGGTTGACAACATCGGTATTGAATCGGAAGATTCGGTGGTCATCGAAAACCCCGGCAGGATCTCGGACCGGCAAATCGAGCGTCCCGCGGTGGCTGTGATCCGACTGCCCCACATCTCGAACTTCACCGATTTCGATCCGCTGCTCGCACTGCCCGATCTGCACCTCTATTTCCTGGAGAAAGTGCAAGATCTGACAGCTTTCGAGGCTGTCATTTTGCCCGGATCCAAAAATACCCGCTTCGACCTGCAGTGGCTGCACGACAGCGGCTGGACCGGCGAAATTCGTCGTCTGGCCGATCGGGGCCGACACGTGCTGGGCATCTGCGGCGGATACCAGATGCTGGGCAGTCGGGTAAACGACCCCCAGGGGCTGGAGGGCCCTGCCGGATTCACGGCCGGTCTTGACCTGCTGCCGGTGGAAACAACGCTGAAAGCGCCAAAAACGACCACCCGCACCCGGTTCGCCTGGAACGGTGTCGAGGCGGAGGGGTACGAAATTCACATGGGGCAAACCGTGCTGCGCCAGGGACAATCCCTGTTTCGGGTGCTCGCACAAAACAATCGAGCTTGCAGCCGACACGACGGCTGTCGCCTGGAAAAAGGAAACGTGCTGGGAACCTACATCCACGGACTGTTCGACAACCCGGCCATCACCCGGAAGTGGTTGAAGACGATCGGGTTGCACGGCGTTCGTCCCGCTAGCCTGCACGGACCGGCTGCTCGCGACAGAGAGTACGACCGACTGGCCGAACACTTTATCCGCCACGTCGATGTGGAGGCCATCGCCTCTGTTGTCTCTTCATGAAAATTGACGAGAAATACATGCACGAATTCAAGGAACGAGTCGAGATATGGCTGCACCCTTTATTGCCTTGCCCATAAAAGCCGCCGACACGTGAAAAGATCATTCCGGAGCGCGATATGAAACCGAGTGCGACATGCCAAGTGCGCTATGAGAGCAGGGGAGGGCAGCAGTGAAAAATGTCTGCCTGGTGATCGGGGGCTGCCGGAGTGGAAAAAGCCGGTATGCACTCGAAATTGCAGAAAAAATCAATGCCGACCGGCAAATTTTCGTTGCCACCTGCCAGCCCGTCGATGAGGAGATGCGACAGCGGGTGCGGCAGCACCGGCGGCAGCGAAGCAACCGCTGGCAGACGGTGGAGGAGCCGCTCGAACTGCCGGAGGCGATTGACACCCATGCGTCACCGGACGCAGCCGTTCTGGTGGATTGCCTTACGCTGTGGATCAGCAACCTGCTCCTGCAGTTCGGCGACAACCGGCCGGACGAGCTGACCGCTCGGTCCGACCGGCTGGTGCGGGCGGTGCAGGCGGCCAGTGGTCCCGTAATTCTGGTTTCCAACGAAGTGGGCGCGGGCATTGTGCCGGAAAATCGACTGGCCCGGATGTTCCGGGATGCAGCCGGCACCGTAAACCAGCAGGTGGCGGAGGTGGCCACTTCCGTTTTTTGGATGGTGGCGGGAATTGCGGTAAAAATCAAATAACCGGTTTCAAACCGTCTCAGACACTTCGACCGGCAGCCGAGAGATGCGCGGATTACTCGATGCTTTTCAATTCATGACGATCCTACCGGTGGGCAGATCCGGCGAGTTTCAGCCCCGGCGCATGGTCGCGTATTTTCCCGTGGCCGGGCTGTTGATCGGCGTGGTGCTGGCATTGCTCGATCGGGCTTTTCTGTGGTTGTGGAGCGAGCCGGTGACGGCAGTGCTGGACGTTTTTTTTCTGGTTGCCGTCACCGGAGCCTTTCATCTCGACGGACTGGGCGACACCGCCGACGGGCTCTACGGCCGGCGCAGCCGGCAGGACGCCCTGGCCATTATGAAAGACAGCCGGATCGGCGTGATGGGGCTGGTGGCCATCGTTTGCTGCCTGGCTGTCAAATGGGCCGGATTGGCGGGCCTGGGACAGCACCGCTGGCTTCTGCTGATCGTCGTGCCGGCGTATTCCCGCAGCGCAATCCTATTCGGGCTTCGTTTCCTGCCCTACGGTCGACCCGACGGGGGCACCGGCCACGCGTTTTTCGAGCAGAAACTCGCCCTGTCGGATTTTGTCGGTGTGTCGATCCCGCTGGGCCTTTCCATATGGTTGGGGGTAAGGGGGCTGCTGATGGCGGTCGTTTTTTTCGTGATCGTGTCCGGCATCCTTTTATTCTACAAAAAAAGGATCAACGGCATCACCGGGGACATGCTGGGGGCCATGACGGAAATCACCGAGGCGGGACTTTTTCTGGTGGCTTCGATGGGTGGTTTCCTATGATTGCCGGCCACGGCGGGGATATCTTCGACGCTGCCGCCCAGCTCGGCTGCCGGCCGGCGGATATCGTCGATTTCAGCAGCAACATCAACCCCCTCGGGCCGATGAAATCCCTGGTTGATCACCTCCAGTCAATGCTCGACACGGTCACCCGATTGCCAGACGTCGATGCCCGGCAGATCGTCGAGATGTTCTCCGCCCGTCATGGCTTGCAGCCCGGAAACGTTCTGGCGGGCAACGGTTCCACCCAGTTTATTTACTGCCTGCCCCAGGCCCTTGCACCGCGAAGGGTGTTGATCCTGGGGCCCACCTATGCCGATTATGCGGACGCCTGCAGCCGACACGGCCTGGAACTGGAACCCTGCTACTCACAGCGGCAAAACGGATTTGTTCCGGATCTCCATATGCTGGACCGCCGCGCCGTTCACTGCGAGGCGGTTGTTATCTGCAATCCCAACAACCCCACCGGCGCGCTGATCCCGGGCGCAGAAATCGCAGCGCTGTGTCGCCGCCACCCGCACGCCTGCTTTGTCGTGGACGAGTCCTATCTTCCCTTTGTACCCGACAGCCGGCAACACAGTCTGCTGGGCGACCTGCCGGACAACTGCGTGGTGCTGCAGTCACTATCGAAGATATTTCGAATCCCGGGACTGCGGGTCGGGTTTCTGGCAGCATCCCGGCCCCTGGTGGACAAGTTCCGTCCGTGGATGCTTCCCTGGAACGTAAACGGTCTGGCCCAGGCGGCGGTGATGTATCTTTTGGAGCACCGTGTGGAGGTCGATCAGTTCGTGGACCGTTCCTGCGAATATGTCCGAAACGAGCGTGAAAAGCTGTTTCAGGTGCTGAAAAGAGGAACGCAGGCGCATCTGTACCCGAGCGAGACGGTCTTTTTCCTGGTTCGGCTCCCACAGGGAAAAACGGCATCGGAGATCAAGTCCGCCCTGCTGCGGCACCGCTTGCTGATTCGAGACTGCACCAATTTCGAGGGGCTGTCCCGGCGTTTCATCCGGGTATCGATTAAAACAGCCGAGTTCAACCAGCTGCTGGCGGAGAAACTCATCGAAGAGCTGAACCGATAACTTCTTCGCCCGCTTTTGCCAGGTTATGGAGTCATTCAGCCACATTGTTATTCTGCCGGCGGCATTCGTTCTCGATCTGGTGGTGGGGGACCCGCGCGCACTGCCGCACCCGGTCCGCTGGATGGGAACGGCCATATCCGCCGCAGAAAAACCGTTCCGCAACCTGACGTCCAATCCGATTGTCGGCGGGCTGTTCTTTGCGCTTGCGCTGATACTGGCCACCTGGCTGGCAGCCTGGGGACTGGTCCGGACTGCCGCTGCCATTCATCCGCTGGTCGGCACAGCGTTGCAGGTCGTGTTGGTCGCAACCGCCGTTTCCGCCCGCTCGCTGTGGGACGCGGCCGGCAGCGTCTGGAAAGCGCTGGACAAAGGCCGGCTGCAGGATGCACGACAACAGGTGGCCATGATCGTGGGGCGGGATACCGCCGGGCTCGAGCTGAACGGGGTTGCCAGGGCGACCGTCGAGTCGGTTGCGGAAAATTTTGTGGACGGCGTCGTTTCGCCGATATTTTACGCCGCCGTCGGCGGAGCCCCGCTGGCTATGGCCTACAAGATGGTCAACACCCTCGACTCGATGGTTGGCTACCGCAACGAGCGCTACCTGCTGTTCGGACGCGCATCGGCCCGGATCGACGATGCAGCCAATTTTCTGCCGGCCCGGCTTTCCGTGCCGGTGATCGCTGCTGCAGCCCAGTGGCTTTTCAACAGCGGCGGGGCTGCATTCAAGTGCGCCGTTCAGCAGGGGCGGCACCACATAAGCCCTAACGCCGGCCTTCCGGAAGCCGCCTTTGCCGGGGCGCTGCGGGTCAGGCTCGGCGGCACGGACTCGTACCGCGGAATACGGGTAGAAAAGCCGGTTATCGGAGCCGGCCACCCGCCGCCCGAAACGGACCACATCCCCAGGGCCTGCAGCCTGCTGCTGCTGTCATCCGCCCTGTGGGTCCTGCTGGCCTGGGGCGTTGAGACCCTCATTCGGATCGTTGCCTGATGAATTCATTGCTGCCCAAGTCCTACAGAGGCCGGTTTCCGTTTCGTCTGGGGACCACCTCCTATATCTATCCCCGCAGCTACGCTGCCAACGTCGAACGGCTCGGCCCCTGGCTGGATGAAATCGAATTGCTTTTCTTTGAAAGCCGTCCGGATGCCCGGCCCACGTCTGCAGAGTTGAAACGGCTCGTCGATCTCGCCGGTGAATTTGCCTTGCGCTACAATATCCACCTCCCCCTGGATCTGCACCTGGGGCATGCAACGGCGCAGGTTCGCTCCGCTGCCGTTGAGACCGTAAGTCGCCTTATCGATCTGACCGCCCCGCTTGCGCCGACGACATGGACCCTGCACCTGCCCCTGGATGCGGATCCCGCCCGCAGAGAAGCGGTTTTCGACTGGCGGGAAAGAATCCTCGAAAGCCTTTATCGATTGATTGCATCCGGCATACCCCCGCGGAGCGTATCCCTCGAGAACCTGGACTATCCGATCGAATGGATATACGAGCTTTCACGGCAGACGGGCTTTCGGATGTGCCTGGATGCGGGGCACCTGCTGATCCAAGGGGGCAGCGTTCCCGCCGCCTATGGACGATACCGGGATAGAATCGATGTGATCCATCTTCACGGCGTCCGCAACGGCAAGGATCACCTGTCGCTGGTGGAGCTGAAAGCGCAGGATTCTTCCTGGATCCCCGAACAGCTCCAAACGTTCACCGGCAGTCTCTCCCTGGAGGTGTTTTCCTATGACCACCTGGTGACTTCATTGGATTTTTTCGAGAAGTTGTGGGATAGAAACCGGTAGTCGGGATGGAGGTTCCAATGGATCGATTTTCCGGGGTGCATTCCCGCAACGGTTCAAAATGATATGTAATTCTAACTGCTGAGGTGGAGATTATGGACATCAAGACCCATGAAAAAATCGATCAGAGTTTGTGCGGCAAACCGCTTCAGGTCGAGGAAGGCTACAGCCGGGTGGAGTTGACGCCGACCGGTAGCATGGTGGCGGACGATTCCGGTCTGATCCACGGCGGATTCATCTTCGGTATGGCCGATTATGCGGCCATGCTCGCCGTTAACCACCCGAACGTGGTCCTGGGCGCATCGGATGTGAAATTTCTGAAACCGGTAAAGGTGAGCGAGACGGTTATCGCTGAAGCCAAGGTGGGCGAGCAGGCAGGAAAAAAGCGGATCGCAGCGGTTACGGTGTCGCGCAAGGACGAACCGGTGTTCGAAGGCACCTTCACCTGTTTCGTGCTCGACAACCACGTATTAGGGTAACCATCGGAGAACACCCGTTATCTTTCGAATGAAACGCACCGGTGCCAGGTCATGAAAGTTGACAATACCCGTTACGACTTTGTCATCATCGGATCCGGGTTCGGGGGCAGCGTCAGCGCCCTGCGCCTGGCCGAAAAGGGCTACTCCGTAGCCCTGCTGGAATCCGGCCGGCGCTTCGACGACCAAGACTTTCCCCAAACCAACTGGAACTTGTTCAAATCGATCTGGGCCCCGGGTCTGCGCTGCTTCGGCATGCTGAAACTCAACTTTTTATCCGACGTGATGGTGCTGGGTTGGACGGGAGTCGGAGGCGGCAGTCTGGGGTATGCCAACACGCTGAGGGAACCGCCGGACGTGTTTTACGAAAACCAGCAGTGGGCCGGCATGAAAGACTGGAAAATCGCTCTGGCGCCTCACTACCGGACAGCCAAAAAAATGCTGGGGGTCACCCGCGTACCATCGCTGTCGCCGGCCGACGAGGTGATGCAAAAGGTGGCCGATCGTCTTGGATGCGGCGCTACGTTCGAACTGCAGGAGGTGGGGGTCTATTTTGGAGAACCGGAAGTTACCGTTCCGGACCCGTATTTTGGCGGTCGCGGCCCCGACCGCACCGGTTGTCGCCTGTGCGGCGGCTGCATGGTGGGATGCCGCCACAACGCCAAAAACAGCCTGCCCAAAAACTACCTCTTTCTGGCGGAAAAAATCGGTGTTCGGGTCTTTGCCGACACGAAAGCGACGCTGATCCGCGAAGATCCCGGCGGCGGTTATCGGGTCGAGACCCGAAGGTCAACCAGTTGGATGGGCGGCAACCGCTTCGCGTTCAGGGGGCGACAGCTGGTGCTGTCGGCCGGTGTGCTGGGAACCCTGCGCCTGCTGCTGGAGTGCCGGCGGCAGGGTGCGCTGGGAAGACTGTCGCCGATGCTCGGTGCCCGAGTGCGCACCAACAGTGAATCACTGACCGGTGCCTCGGCCAGAAGCCGACAGGTGGACTACTCCAGGGGAGTAGCCATCACTTCCAGCATTTACACTGATCCGGTCACCCACATCGAACCGGTTCGCTACCCCCCGGGATCGGATCTCCTCAGCTTTCTGGCGACGATTTTCACCGAAAACGCCGGCCCGGCGATGCGGCCGCTCAAGTGGCTCTGGACGGCAGTCCGGCATCCGGTTGTTTTCCTGCGCACGCTGTGGCCCTTCGGATGGGCCCGGAGAACGATTATCCTGCTGGTGATGCAGACATTGGACAACAGCGTGCGGGTGCAACTCGATCGCCGCTGGTGGTGGCCGTTTGCCCGGGCCCTGGTTTCCGAAAGAGAGGACGATCGGCCCAGGGTGCCGGTTTGCATCCCCCAGGCGCAAGAGGCCACCCGGATTCTCGCAGAGGAAATCGACGGCGTCGCACAAAATGCCATCAACGAAGTCCTGTTGAACATCGGAACGACGGCCCATATTTTAGGCGGGTGCGCCATCGGCCCGGATCCGGCGTCCGGTGTCATCGACGGGCAAAACCGTGTTTACGGATACGAGGGGTTGTACGTGGTGGATGGATCGATGATTCCGGCCAACCTCGGCGTCAACCCCAGCCTGACGATCACCGCCATGGCCGAACATGCCATGAGCCACATACCGCCCAAGGCGGAAACGGCGCAATCCGAACGCCCGCCATCCGAACCGGACCCGGACTGACGAACCGCATCTATCCTGTGGTTTCGCGTGTTGACTCTTCAGAGGAAATTTCGTGCCCGCTCTGACCCTGTATCTGAGCAATCGACTGGAAAACCTCGCGGACCGCCTGGCGGAAATCGTTCACCAGCCGATTGCCGCGCCCCTGCAACCGGAGACCATTGTGGTCCAGAGCCGCGGCATGCAGCGCTGGATATCGATGGAACTGGCCCGGCGCAACAAAATCATTGCCAACGCCAAGTTCCCCTTTCCCAACGCATTTCTCGACAGCGTCTTCCAAATCCTCTTTCCGGATCTACCCGAGATCTCGCCGTTTGAACCTGATCTGCTGACCGTGCAGATCATGAAGGCGCTGCCCGGGCTCGTCGGACTGACGGAGTTCGCTCCTTTGCGGCGGTACCTGCAGGACGATTCGAACCAGCGCAAACTCTATCAGCTGTCGGATCGGATTGCCGCAACGTTCGACCAGTACATGGTGTTCCGGCCGCAAATGATGCTCGATTGGGAAAAACGTACGGAGCGCTGCGAGCCGGAGAATCGATGGCAGCCGATGTTGTGGCGGGAGATCATCGGCCGCTGTGGCGATCAACATCGAACGCGTCTTCAAAGAAATCTGCTGCGCTGGCTGGAAGATCGGCCGGCCGCTGCAGCGCTGCTTCCCGGCCGGATCAACATGTTCGGTGTATCCTATCTGCCGCCGTTTCATCTGCAGGCCTTTGCCGCGATGGCCCGGGTTGCCCAGGTGAATATCTTTTTGTTGAACCCCTGTCGGGAATACTGGGCGGACATTCTTACCACCAGAGACATACAGCGGATCACTCGCCGCTACACGATCGGAGAAGAAACCGAAGCTTACTATTACCTGGAGCGGGGAAATCCGCTGCTGGCTTCCATGGGAACCCTGGGTCGTGACTTTCTGGCGCAGGTAAGCGACACCGATTGTGAGATCGTTGATTGCTTTGCGCAGGTCGAGGGCCGCAACCTGTTGACCGGAATTCAATCCGACATACTGAACCTGGTGGACCGCGGAACACCGGCACCCCCCGGAGCTCCCGAAACCGGCCGATACGGCGAGCAGGGCAACATCGGATCTGCAGATCCCCCGGATAAGGGGCGGACCGTCCGGGACGAATCGATTCAAATTCACGCATGCCACAGCCCGATCCGCGAGATCGAGGTGCTCCACGACCGGCTGCTGGCAATGTTCGACAGCCAGCCGGATTTGAAACCGCGAGACATTATCGTCATGACACCGGACATTGAGTCATACGCTCCGTTCATCCACGCGGTGTTCGGCACCCAGCTCGACCGCTCGTCATCCATTCCCTACAGTATCGCCGACCAGAGCGCCCGCAGGAGCAGCCCGGCTGTCGATGCATTTTTGCAGCTCCTGTCCCTGAAAGGCAGCCGTTTGACCGTTTCACAGATCTCGGCCCTTATGGAGCTTCCTGGGGTAAAGGAGCGCTTCGGGCTGACCCAACCGGACCTGGAGCGGATTGCCAAATGGGTCGAAGACGTCAACATCCGCTGGGGCCGGGATCCGGACAGCGGCTCCGCACTGGGCCTGCCCCCCATGACCGCCAACACCTGGAAGCAGGGTCTGCAGCGGCTGCTGCTCGGCGTCGCCATGCCGGATGCACAGCAGCGTCTGTTCGCCGGAATTTTGCCCTACGGCGCCATCGAGGGCCAGGACGGGCAGGTTCTGGGCAAGCTGCTCGACTTTTTGCAGCAGGTGTTTCGCCTGACGGACATACTGCAGCAACCGGGTACCCCGGTCCAATGGCAGGATCGGCTGAACGAGGTGCTGGAGCGGTTCTTCCGTTTCGATGAGAGCTCGGAGAGAGACGTGCACTACATCCGTCGGGTGCTGGAAAACCTCGGCCGGATGGAGACCATCGGCGCTTATGACAGGGAGGTGAGCGCTGAAGTCGTAGCCGGGTACCTGGAAAAAAGCTTCCAGCGCAGCCCGCACACGTCCGGATTCATATCGGGCGGGGTAACCTTTTGCGCCATGCTCCCAATGAGAAGCATACCGTTTCGGACCGTCTGCCTGGTAGGGATGAACAGCGAAGCCATTCCAAGAAGCCAACGGCCGCTGGGATTCGACCTCATTGGCCTCCATCCGCGGCCGGGAGACCGATCCCGGCGCAACGACGACAAGTACCTGTTTTTAGAGTCGATCCTGTCCGCCCGCCGGACGCTTTACATCAGCTATGTCGGGCAAAGTGCCGAGGACAACTCCCCCATACCACCGTCCGTTTTGGTCAGCGAGCTCATCGATACCATCTGCAACGGATTTGGTGTCGGCGAAGACGACATCGTGGTGCGACACCCCCTGCAGGCTTTTTCTCCGCGCTATTTTCGAGGCGATGGTACCGTGTTGGTCAGCTATTCGCGGGAAAATTTCGAAGCGGTTCGCAACCGCCGCCGAAATATCGCACCCGCACCGTTTTTTTCAGCCACGCTGCCGGAACCATCCCCGGCCAGCAAGACGCTGAGCATAGAGCAGCTGTGCCGCTATTTCCACCACCCGGTTCGATACCTGCTTCAACAGCGCCTGTCCCTGCGGCTGGAAGAAACGTCCGCCCTCGAACAAGATAGCGAGCCGTTCCGACTCGACGCCCTGGCGCGGCACAAAATCGGACAGTCGCTGTTTACACAGGGATTGTCGGGAGGAGATCTGACGGACTATTTCCACGTCCAGAACGCGACCGGTCGCCTGCCGCAGGGAGCCGTCGGCGAAACGGCCTACCGCGAGCTCCGGTTGGAGGCCGAGGATTATGTCGACCGGGTGCGATCAGAAGTGCAGGACCAGCCACCCCGGCATCGGCCGGTGGATCTGCAAGTCGGTGAATTCACCCTCAACGGTGTGCTCACCGACTTGTACCGCCGGGGAAGAATCCAGTGCCGGTTCGCCCGCACAAAAGCCCGGGATATTCTGTCTGCTTGGATCGGACATCTGTGTCTGGGACTGGCGGCGGATGACCGCTGCCCGTTTCGATCGACCCTGGTAACCGCCGATTCGATCCTGCAGTTTGCTCCGGTCGAACAGCCCGGTGCCATCCTGAAAGAACTTCTCCGTATTTACTGGAAGGGCCTTCAGGGGCCGTTGCACTTTTTCCCCGACCTCTCCCTCGAATATTTCCGGCAGACCGTCCAAAGGGAGCGGAAACCCGCTGAGGCAATGACAGCGATACGGAAAAAATGGACGGGTGACGCCTGGACCAGGGGACAGCTGGATGATCCGTATCTGCGGATCTGCTTCGAACGATCGGATCCACTCGACGAGTCGTTCCGCCAGCTGGCAACGTCGGTTTATCTTCCGATCATCAGGCACTCGTCCGGAGAAGTAGGAAAACGGAGAAGATGAGCCGAGATCGGCAACCGCAGGCAGGGCAATGGAGGGTCACTTTTTCGGCCGGCGCTTGCCATGGCCGTGCGCGACCCAAAGCACGCCCCACAGGGCGGCAATCGGCAAGATCCCGACGTACACAAACCGGATGGTATCGGCTTTCCAGGGCTGAAAAAAGGCGATCGACGCCAGCAGCCAGATGACCGATAAAACCACCGCAAACCGCAGCGGGCGTGAGGGGTTCCACCGGAGCCTCACCGGCGTCGAGGAGCCGGCGGCATCCTGCCGGCCCCGCTGCATGATCCTGGGCAGCAGAAAAAGGCAACCGATGATCAACGCGATGACAAAGAGCTCCTGGAGGCCTGAAAACATAGTCGTTCGCCCTTTTCGTGAAAGTGGTACCGCCGTAGCCGTGCTGCTGTACCATATCTGCCGCGGTTAATCAAACCATGGACACCTTTGACTTCTTCGACATACCGCTCGACGGCACCCGGCTCATCGAAGCCAGCGCCGGAACGGGGAAAACCTACACAATCACCGGGCTGTTTGTTCGCCTTCTGCTGGAAAAAGCAATGAGCGTGGAACAGATCCTGGTTGTGACGTACACGAAGGCTGCCACAGAAGAGTTGAAGACGCGGATACGCGGGCGAATTGTGGAAGCCCGCAACGGATTCACCTCCGGCAGTGCATCCGATGAACTCATTGCCGCACTGCTCGAAAAGACACCCGACCACCGGAGGGCCGCGCGACTTCTCACCGACGCCCTGTCCGATTTCGACCGGGCGACCATCTTTACGATTCATGGATTCTGCCAGCGCATCCTGCACGAGTACGCCTTTGAAACCGGCAACCTCTATGATACCGAGCTGGTCACAGATCCCCGGGATCTGCAAAGGGAAATCGCGGAGGATTTCTGGCGAACCCACTTCTACACGGCCCCGGCCGAATGGGTAACCTTTGCCGCCCAAAACGGTATCCGCGACCCGTCGTATTTCGAGCGGCTGGCCGGCAGTGTGCACTTCCTGGAGGCGACCGTTATCCCCCGTCTCTCCCGGCCGGAGCTCACCGCCCTGGATCCATTCCGGAGGCATTTCCGGCAACTGGCCACCCGGTGGCCGGCGGCCAGGGAAAAGGTGCTGGAGTTTTTGCGATCACCCGTTCTGGACGGACGTACCTACGGTAGCCTGAGCACCGTCGATCCTCACCGCGGCGTCAGCAAACGCGATCTCCGCCTGGACGGACTGGCCGCCGAAATGGACCGTTTTACCGGATCGCCGCACCCGGGTTTCCCGCCATTCAAGGCGCTGAACAAATTTACCGCCGGCGGCCTGCAGGCAGCGGTTCGGAGAGGGCATCGGCCACCGCAGCATGATCTGTTTCGCATCTGCGATGAACTGCTGGACAGTGCACAGGTCCTGGAAGCCGAGATGCAGGATTTGGCGCTGTATCTGAAAACCGAATATTTCCGATGGGCCAGGGCTGAGTCCCAAAACCGCAAGAGAAGCCGCAACATCCAGCACTACGAAGACCTGCTGCTGGCAGTAAAAAATGCACTGACTGCCAACACCGGCGGAAGGTCGCACCTGCCGGTGGAGAAGATCCGGAAAAATTACCGGGCCGCGCTGGTGGATGAGTTTCAGGATACCGACGCGGTGCAATACGAGATATTTTCATCCATTTTCGGAAGCGCCGAGTATCTGCTGTTTATCATCGGTGACCCGAAGCAGTCGATTTACAGTTTCCGGGGAGCAGACATCTTCTCGTACATCTCGGCCGCCGCAGATGCCGACTCTCGCTACACCCTGCAGGAAAACTGGCGCAGCGGCCCCGGCTTGATCGCGGCCGTGAACACGCTGTTCGCCGGCAGGCGGGCACCGTTTCTGTTTGACGCCATCACCTGTGATCCCACCCGTGCCGGTCGGAAGCCGGAAGGCGGCCCGCAGGCGGCGCTCCGCTCGCTGGTGCTGTGGTACCTGCCGTCGCAGGGCGGCCAACCGGCAAACAAAACCGACGCAGTTGCGATCATCAGCGAAGCGGTGGGAGACGAAATCGTGCGTCTGGTCAGCGCCGCACCCGAGCCGACACCGCCGTCCGACATCGCCGTGCTGGTTCGCACCAATCGCCAGGCGCAGATCGTCAAAGAGAGCCTGGTAAAGCGGAAAATCCCGGCTGTTTTGTACAGCTCCGGCAGCGTGTTTGCCACCCGCGAGTCTGCAGAGCTGCAGCGGGTGTTGACCGGCGTTCTGGAGCACGACAACGAATCGCGTTTTCGCTCCGCACTGGCAACCGACATGATCGGCGTCTGCGGTGACGAGCTGGCCCGCGCCGACCAGCAGCCTTCCGACTGGGAGCGGCGTCGCCACCGGTTTCAGCAGTATGCCGAACTGTGGAAACGCTCCGGGTTCATCCGAATGTTTCGCACACTTCTGGTCCGCGAAAAGGTGCGGGGACGCCTGCTGGCGTTGGACGACGGCGAGCGCCGTCTCACCAACCTGCTGCACCTGGCGGAAGTGCTGCACCGCGAAGCCGACGTCCGGCAGCTCGCGCCTGCCGCGCTTCTCAAGTGGTTGGTTGCCCGGTGCAGGCCCGATGCGCCCGGCAGCGATGAACATCAATTGCGCCTGGAAAGCGACGAACGGGCGGTTAAAATTGTCACCGTTCACAAAAGCAAAGGCCTGGAATACCCAATTGTCTTCTGCCCGTATGGATGGGAAGGTTCGAGGCTGCGAACCGGGGAGCAGGTGTCCTTTCACACCGCGGCACCGGACAGAAAGCTGACCGTCGACCTGGGCTCCGAACGGCTGGATTCCCATCGGGTTTTAGCCCAGCACGAAATACTGGCCGAAAACCTGCGACTGCTCTACGTTGCCGTTACCCGGGCCAAGAAACGGTGCTACCTGGCCTGGGGCCGCATCCGCACCGCCGAGACATCGGCGCTGGCCTATCTGCTCCACCTTGCAGACACTGCCGCAGAGACGGACATTCTCGCTGCGATGGCCCAGCGCTTTGCGTCAATGGACGATGACGATCTGCTGACCGATCTGCACGCTCTGGCCGAACGCTCCAAGGGAAGCATTACCATCGAGATGCTGCCGCAGCGAACCGAAAAAAAATATCGCCCGACGCCGGCTCGCGATGAAACGCTCGTGTGCCCGGTGTTTTCTGGGCAAATTGAGGCCTTCTGGAAAATCGCCAGTTTCTCGACCATGACCTCCCGTCAGTTTCCGGAAGCCGGTCTGCCGGACCACGATTCCGCGTTGCAACTGTCTGCTCCAGACTCCAGCGAACCGCCCGAAGCGACCCGGCCGACATCCGACCGACGGTCGATCTTCGATTTTCCCCGCGGCGCCCGGGCCGGGATCTTTTTCCACGACCTGCTGGAACAGCTCGATTTCTCTCCGGCCTCCGGCCGCGAGCGCGCCGACCGGATCAGCAAAAAGCTGAAAGAATACGGATACGACCGCAGATGGCAGAAGACGCTGCTGCAAGCGATGGACAACCTGCTGCAGGTTCAACTGCCGGCAATGCCGGCCGGCAGCGAAACGTTCTGCCTTGCCGATGTGGCCGCCGGTCACCGGGTTGCCGAAATGGAATTTTATTTTCCGCAACAAACGATTTCCCCGGAATCCCTCGGGAGGATTTTTTCCCTGCACGGCGGCCCCGATATGCCGACCGGGCTGCCACAACATCTGCAAAAACTTTCTTTTCCCCCCACAGGCGGTTTCCTGATGGGGTATGTGGACATGCTGTTCCTGCACGAAAACCGGTTTTACCTGCTGGACTGGAAATCGAATCACCTCGGCAGCCGCCGGGAGGATTATGCACCGGCCCGCCTGGCGGATATCATGGTCACAGAGCATTACATACTTCAGTACTGCCTGTATACGGTGGCGGCCAATCGGTACCTGCAGCTGCATCGACCGAATTACAGTTATGCGGAGCATTTCGGCGGCGTGTTCTACGTTTTTATCCGGGGAGTGGATGCAGGCGCGGGGGCTGCATACGGCATCTTCCACGATCGTCCGGATCCGGCTTTGATCCGTGCGCTGGACGAAGCATTGATCGAACAAAAAACCTGAAACGTGTTGAAGCGACGATGACCCACGATCCGCTCGAAATTCTGAGAAACAACCATGTGCTGGGAGCCATTGACGTCCATTTTGCGCGCTTTCTCGGAGAACTGTCCGGAGGCCGTGACCCCGAAGTTATCCTCGGTGCCGCCCTGGTCAGCCGGGCTACCAGTGCGGGAGACATCTGTCTCGATCTGCGAGCCTTTGCCGACTCGAACCTGCTGGCTGAAGAAACCGGGCGTCCGGCAATCGACTGCCCCCGGCTTGGCCAGTGGGAACGCCGACTGCTGGAAAGCGCCATCGTCGGTGGACCGGGTGACCACCGGCCCCTGATACTCGATGATCACCACCGCCTGTACCTCTACCGGTACTGGCGGTATGAAAGAGACCTTGCCGAGGCCATCACGCGCCGAATCCGGTCGGGCCGCGCGGCCGAACCGGTCGACCCCGAGCGCCTGCGGACAGGACTCGAGCGGATCTTTCCCCCATCCAGCCAAACGGGTGTCGATTGGCAGAAGATAGCGGCCCTGATGGCCGTGCTGAAACCGTTTTGCGTTATCACCGGCGGGCCGGGGACCGGCAAAACTTCAACGGTAGCCGCGATACTGGCACTGCTGCTCGAACAGCGTCCGGCCCGCAAGCCACGAATTTTTCTGGCGGCTCCGACCGGAAAGGCCGCAGCACGTCTCGGCGAGGCCATGCGCTCCCTGCAGGCAACGATGTCCCTGCCCGAGCCGATCCGCAGCCAGCTGCCCACCGAAGCGGTCACGATCCACCGATTGCTGCGATCGATTCCGGGCACCCCTTCTTTTCGGCATGATGCATCGAATCCGCTTGCAGCCGATGCGGTCATTATCGATGAGGCCTCGATGGTAGACCTGGCGTTGATGGCAAAACTCGTGCGGGCCCTCGATGATCGCACGCAGCTGGTGCTGATCGGGGACAAGGACCAGCTGGCCTCGGTGGAGGCGGGGGCTGTTTTGGGAGATCTGTGTGATCGCAGCCGCCGCCGGCACGGGTATTCCGAAGATCTGTGCCGGATCATCAAAACATTCACCGGCGAGGCCATACAGCCGGCGGACGGTTGCGGGTCGGGCGGCGCCGGACTGCGGGATTGCATCGTCGAACTGCGGCAAAGTTACCGGTTTACTCCCACCGGCGGGATCGGCGCTCTCAGCCGACACGTGAAAAAGGGAGATGCTTTGCAGGTATTGTCCCTGTTGCAGGACGATACCGATCCATCGGTGCGCTGGATGCCGATATCTTCCCCCGCTCAGCTCCACCGGCAACTGGCCGGGGCGGTAGCTACCCATGCGGGCAAATACCTGACGACCCCCGATCCGCAGCGGGCACTGGAGACTTTCAACCGCTTCGGCCTTCTGTGCGCCGTAAACTCCGGGCCCTGCGGTGTGGAGGCCATCAATCGTCTCGTGGAGCGGTGGCTGTCCGACAACGGGCTGATCCGTCTTGTCCAACCCGGCGGCGGACCCTGGTATGCCGGACGGCCGGTGATGATCACCCGCAACGACTACCACCTGGGATTGTTTAACGGCGATATCGGTTTAACCCTGCCCGGTTCGCCCGGTGTCGACCCGCAAGACCCGGAACCGGCGCGCCTGTTTGTGCATTTTCAGGACGCCGCCCATCAGGGTCTGCGGCCGATCCCTCCCTACCGCCTGTCAGACCATCAAACCGTTTATGCCATGACCGTGCACAAAAGCCAGGGTTCGGAATTCGACACGGTCCACCTGGTCCTTCCGCAGCACGAATCGATGGTGCTGACCCGCGAGCTGATCTACACAGCGATAACCCGGGCCCGCGAAGAGGTCGTCATCTGGGGCCCGGAACATGTGCTTACAGGGGCCGTTGGGCGAAAGATCGAACGCAGCTCCGGTTTGCGCGACGCCCTCTGGGGGCGTTGATGTCCGACCGCAACCCTATGAGCGCTTGGTGCAGGAGACGGACTCGGAAAGAATCGACTGGATTTTATTGAGCACGATGCAGTCGTGGGAACACACCGGGAAAGAGGTTTTGCGAAAGTCACATTCCCGGCAGGGGCTCTTGACGAGATGGCCGACCTCAAAATCGAACCGGCATTTGAACCGTCGTTGGGGTGAGAGATATTTCATGTTATGTTCATTTCCATTCAGATCAGTTTCGGAAGCCGCGAGCCAGACCACAAGCCAATATATATATCACAGCGGTGATCGAATCTCAAGCTTGCGGTGCCCCGTGGCAGGCTGCCATCGCGGTCATCGGGAGCCGATATTGACAAGTACCGCCGTGATGTGTACAGTGCATAATTCTTGAAAAGATAACGAATCTGGTAGGTTACGATTCTGTGCCGCCGATTCGGACAGGTTATCGCCAAACCGGGAAAAGGATGAAAAATGCGAATCGGACTTGGATATGATGTCCACCGTCTGGTGGAGGACCGAAAGCTGATTCTCGGTGGTGTGTTGATCCCCCACCCGCTCGGTCTTTCGGGGCATTCGGACGCGGATGTTCTCACCCACGCCGTCTGTGACGCCCTGCTGGGGGCGGCCGGGGAGGGAGACATCGGTGTCCACTTTCCGGACAGCAACCCCCAGTACAGGGACATCGACAGCCTGAAACTGCTTTCCCGGACCTGCGAGATGGTTCGCGACAAGGGATATGAAATCGCAAACATCGACGCCACCGTGATTGCCGAAGTTCCCAGGATCCGGCCTTACCGCGACCGGATGGTCCGCAACCTGGCCGATGCCGCGCGCATCGATCCCGGCTGCGTGAACGTGAAGGGCACCACCGTTGAAGGATTGGGCAGCATAGGCAAGGGGGAGGGGATTGCGGCCATGTGTGTGGCACTGATCCAATAAAAACGGGAGCGCGTGAGCGGTCGATGTCGAAATTCCAACTCGTTTCTGAATTTGAGCCCAAGGGGGATCAACCCCGAGCCATTGAGAAGCTTTGCCGCAACCTGCAGTCGGGCAAAACCCGTAATGTGCTGCTGGGAGTCACCGGTTCCGGCAAAACGTTCACCATGGCGCATGTGATCGCCACCACCAATCGACCGACGCTGGTGCTGGCCCCCAACAAAACCCTGGCCGCACAGCTGTTCAACGAGTTCAAGTCCCTGTTCCCCGAAAACGCCGTTGAGTACTTTGTCAGCTACTACGATTACTATCAGCCGGAAGCCTACATCCCTTCCAGCGACACTTACATCGCCAAGGACTCCTCCATCAACGAGATCATCGACAAGCTGCGGCATTCGGCCACACGCTCGGTCCTGTCTCGCCGGGATGTAATCGTTGTCGCCAGCGTTTCGTGCATTTTCGGGCTGGGGGCACCGGAAGACTACCTGTCGATGCGCACCGTGGTGAAAACCGGCATGGACTACGGTCGCGAAAAGCTGCTGCGCGACCTGGTAGCCATGCATTACACCCGCAACGACTTCGATTTTCACAGGGGCACCTTCCGGGTTCGCGGTGATCGGGTGGAAGTGTTTCCGGCCTACGAAGAAGACAAGGGGGTGCGAATCGATTACTTCGGCGACGAGGTGGAAGCATTGTCCGAATTCGACGCCCTGCGGGGCACGGTCCTCAAGCGGCTGACGGAGGCAACGATTTTTCCGGCCAGCCACTACGTGACACCCGGCATCACCTTGCAGCGGGCGGCAGATAGCGTTTTGAAGGAACTGAAAACGCGAATCCGTTTTTTCCGGGACCAGGATCAGCTGATTGAAGCACAGCGCATCGAGGAGCGCACCCATTTCGACCTGGAGATGATGCAGGAACTCGGATACTGTAACGGCATCGAAAATTACTCCCGCCACCTGACCGGCCGATCACCGGGGCAGCCGCCCCCGACATTGCTCGATTACTTCCCCGAAGATTTTCTGATGTTTATCGACGAAAGCCACATTGCCGTTCCGCAGCTCAGGGCCATGTACAATGGCGACCGCTCCCGAAAGCAAACCCTGGTGAACTACGGGTTTCGACTGCCTTCCGCACTCGACAACCGCCCCCTGCGATTTGATGAATGCATGGACCGGTTTAACCAGGTCGTCTACGTCTCGGCCACCCCGGCCGATTACGAGCTGTCCGTGACGGAGACAAAGCCGGTGGAGCAGATCTCACGCCCGACCGGCCTGGTCGATCCCGCAGTCGAGGTTCGCAGCGCCATCAATCAGGTGGATGACCTGCTCGAGGAAATACGTCTTCGCCGGCAGCGAAAGGAGCGGGTGCTGGTGACCACGCTGACCAAGCGCATGGCCGAAGACCTCACCGAATACTACGCCGATCTGGGCATTCAGGTAAGATATCTTCACTCGGACATCGGCACGCTGGAGAGAATGGACATCATCCGAGACCTGCGGTCCGGCGTGTTCGACGTGCTCGTCGGCATCAACCTGTTGCGGGAAGGGCTTGATTTGCCGGAGGTTTCGCTGGTGGCCATATTAGACGCCGACAAAGAAGGCTTCCTGCGTTCCACCCGCTCCCTGATCCAGACATTCGGCCGTGCAGCGCGCAACGTCAACGGCACGGTGGTTATGTACGCAGACGTGATAACCCCCTCCATGAAAGCCGCTATCGATGAAACCGACCGGCGGAGAACGATCCAGCAAGGCTACAACAAGCGCCACGGCATCACTCCGGAAACGATAAAAAAGGCCATCGAACCGGCCTTTGATCTTCAAAATGCCAGGGCAGGCCGCCCGGATGAGAGAGTCGATATCGCGGTTGCCGAACCCCTGGGGGCCTACCGCAGCCTGGAGGATGTCGACCGTCGGGTCGGCAAACTCGAAAAAGAAATGCGGGAGGCTGCCAAAAACCTGGAATTTGAAAGAGCGGCCGAGTTGCGCGATCAGATACGGTCGCTGAAAGAACTGGTGGTGTTCTAAAACCATGCAGACACCTGCCGACAACAGCGAATATCAACGCATAACGGACCTGCATGCGGAGTTGCCGCACCTGCCTGTCAGCGCGGGGGTATACCTGATGCGAAACGCCGACGGGGAGGTGATTTACGTCGGCAAGGCCCGCAACCTGAAAAAACGGCTGGGCGCCTATGTGAAGAACGCCGGTCGTGTGGACACCAAAACAGAGGTGTTGATCGGCAAAATCGCCACCGTCGAAACCATCGTCACCGCTTCGGAGAAAGAAGCGCTGATACTGGAATCGAACCTCATCAAACGCTACCGGCCACGCTACAATGTCGATCTGAAAGACGACAAACGCTACCCGTCTTTGCGCCTCGACATCGGCCATCCTTTCCCGCGACTGTCAATTGTGCGAAAGATTCGAAATGACGGGGCGCTGTATTTCGGACCGTACGCATCGGCCCAGGCCGTGCGGCAAACCCTGAAAATCATCAACAAAAACTTCAAGATCCGCAAGTGTTCCGACCGGGAGTTCAAAACCCGCACCCGCCCCTGTCTGCACTGCCAGATGCAGGGGTGCGCCGCTCCGTGTTGCCGCGAAGTGGATGCCGACACCTATGCGGATATGGTTCAAGAAGTAGTTTTGTTTTTAAAGGGCAGAACACCGGATTTGCTACACAAAATCAAAAAGGACATGACGGCGGCAGCCGAGGAGCAGGACTTCGAGCGAGCGGCAGTGTTGCGCGACCGGATATTCGCCCTGCAGCGGACCCTGGAAAAACAGGCTGTGGTGACAACCGATTTCACAGACCGCGACGTGATCGCCACCGCGGGCAACCAGGGATTGGCCATGGTCACGATGTTGACGGTCAGGGGAGGATTCCTGCAAGGGTCCCGGAGTTATCCGATCAACGAGACCATGTCGAACCAGGCCGAGATCATCTCCGCCTTCATCCGGCAGTATTACGAGCGCGCATCATTCATCCCCCCGGAAATCCTGGTTTCCGCTGCCCCGGATGAGGTGGCTCTCGTCGAGGACCGCCTGCGGGACCTGAAGGGGCGACGTGTCCGGTTGATTCACCCCCGCCGCGGCGAGAAGGCTCAATTGCTGCGGATGGCTGTCGACAACGCGGAAAAAGAGCTGTCGGAGCAGCTGGCAGCCCGCGCGGCAAAGGTCGATTTTCTCCAGCGCCTGTCCAAGCGCCTCCAGTTGTCCGCCGTCCCACAGCGTATCGAATGCTTTGACAACTCAAACCTTTTCGGAGCCCAGCCGGTTGCCAGCATGGCCGTGTTTTCCGACGGGCGTGCGGACAAACCCGCTTACCGACGCTACAAGATCCGCAGCATAAGCGTTCCCGACGATTATGCCAGTATGAAAGAGGTGCTCTCTCGACGCCTGGGCAAAGGTGCTGCATCCGAGCCCTTACCGAACCTGATCATGGTCGACGGCGGCAAGGGGCAACTCGGCATTGCCCTGGCGGTCGTCTCCGAACTGGGCCTGCAGAAACGCATCGACCTGGTCGCCATTGCCAAAAGGGACGAGAAGCGCGGGGAGAAACTCGACAAGATCTTTCTGCCGCAAAGATCCAATCCGGTTCAGTTCGGCCGGGATTCGGACCTGTTGCTGTTTCTCCAGCACATCCGCGATGAGGCGCATCGATTTGCCATTGACTACCATCGCCGCCGCAGGAAAAAAAGAGCCCTGCGTTCGGCTCTCGATTCTATCCCCGGAGTGGGCCCGAGGCGAAAGGAACAACTGCTGCGCCGCTTCAGGAGTGTCGCAAAAATCCGGGAAGCGACCGTTGACGAGTTGAGCTCACTGCCGGGAATTTCCAGAAAACTGGCCGAAACGATCCGGCGAAGCTTGCTGTAAGGCCTTTTTTCGCCACGGATCCATCGTTGGGCCCTGTTTCCAGCACGATCGCGAACAGCAACATGTCTCCGAGCCGGATGGGTCGCGCCACTTGCAAGCAAGTGCGAAGTGCCGGTAAGAAGCCGCTGCCCTGCCGCTTTGCAGATATCGTTGCCCAGGGAGGCGTTTTGCGGGTTATCGCGTCCATGGTCGGTCGATGACGGCAGAGCAAAAAAAAACAGGGGAGGCAGCAACTGCCTCCCCTGTCTCTCGTTCCATTCTTTTGCAGCCGATCAGTCGGGCGAACCCGAATGAACCGGTCGATATCAGGCTTTGAGTTTTTTCAGCACCTCTTTGAGTTCTTGAACCGCAGCGGCGGACTTGTTGAGGGCGGCCTGCTCGGCTTCGCTGAGCCGGATCTCGACGATGTCTTCAATACCGCCGGACCCCAGTTTGACCGGAACGCCGATAAACAGGTCCTGGAGACCGTATTCACCCTGAAGATAGGCCGCGCAGGGAAGAATCTTCTTTTTGTCTTTGAGGATGGATTCGGCCATCTCCACGGCAGCCGATGCCGGCGCATAGTAGGCACTGCCGGTTTTCAGCAGGCCGACAATTTCGGCTCCGCCGTTTCGCGTGCGCTCAACGAGCGCCTCGATCCGATCTTCCGTCATCAACTCGGTGATCGGAATTCCAGCCACGGTCGAATACCGGGGCAGCGGTACCATCGTGTCTCCATGGCCGCCCAGAACGAAAGCGTGGGTGTTTTCAACGGAAACGTTCAGCTCCATGGCGATAAAGGCCCGGAATCGGGCCGAATCCAAAACGCCGGCCATTCCCATCACCCGCTCTTTTGGAAACCCGCTGGTATCGAAGGCAACGTGACACATGGCATCGAGCGGGTTGCTGACGATAATCAGGATCGATCCGGGCGAATGCTTGACCACCTGCTCGGTGACATTTTTCATGATGCCGGCATTGGTGCTGATCAGATCGTCACGGCTCATGCCTGGCTTGCGGGGGATTCCGGCAGTGATGATCACGATGTCGGACCCGGCGGTTTCCTCGTAGGCATTGCCGCCGGTGAGGTGGGCATCATGTTTTTCAATGGGGGCGGCCTCGGTGAGATCGAGTGCCTTTCCCTGGGGCACCCCTTCGATGATATCGACCAGCACGACGTCGCACAGCTCCTTCTCGGCAAGCCGTTGTGCAGCTGTGGCGCCGACGTGGCCGGCACCTACGACGGTTACTTTTTTATCCATACCTACCGCTCCTTTCCTTTACGATGTTATCGATCACCTTACACCCTGTAGCAGACGGCTGAATCGATACCATAATTATCATAATTGTCAACCTATTTATATAATTCTCGATATTGACATACAGGGGTAAAAAAGGCTATTATGTTAGATCGTGGAATCAATGTGGACCTTCTCAAGCCGGCGGCAATAACAACTTGATTTATTACAAATAATTGATCTTCCATTCACTGCGGCGCGTGCGGTTCGAAACCGCTGCGTTTACCACTGATACTTCAGGCTGGAGTCGGATTCAATGGCCATCGTAAACTTGAAAAAACGCGAGATCGAATGCAAAATTGTTTACTACGGACCGGGTCGCTGCGGTAAAACCACCAATCTCGAATACATCTTCAAGGCGTATCGGAAACAGATCACCGGTGAAATGGTCTCCATCAACACGGACGGGGACCGGACACTGTTTTTTGACTTCCTGCCCATGGAGCTGGGGAAATTAAAGGGCTGTGACGTGCGGGTGCATCTCTACACCGTGCCGGGGCAGGTTCAATACACTTCGACGAGGAAGCTGGTGCTCAGAGGCGTCGACGGTGTTGTATTTGTCGGCGATTCTCTGGAGGTCCGGCGCGAGAAAAACATGCTGTCGCTGAAGGACCTGCACCAGAACCTGAAAGAATACGGGTTGAGCATTCTGAAAATTCCTCTGGTGATGCAATACAACAAGCGAGACCTTGCCAAAGAAGGTATCCCCCTGATGCCGGTCGAACAGATGGAAAAAGAGCTCAACCGCCAATTGAAAGTGCCCTCGTTTCCGGCCAGTGCCATCACAGGTGAAGGCGTCGGCAAAACCTTGCAGGCATGCCTCAAGCTGACCCTGCAGTCATTGAAAAAGGAATTGAACTGGACAGATTAACGCTTCGGACCGGTGCTGTCTGAGACAGGCACAGGACCTGCGGTAATCGATCTGAATCCAGGCATACCATTGTAAGGCGATTCGCGAACCATGGGAAAGGGCGATGCATTATCCGGAAGCCTGAGCTTCCTTAGTTTGGGCGAACTGCTGCAGATCATCGGCAACAACGGCGGCACCGGTGTGCTGAAGATTATCAGCAAGTATGCACCGCATCCCGGCGTCATCTACGTGGCCAAGGGTGACCCCGTAGATGCCTCCAATGGAGATCGGAACGGAACAGATGCCCTGTTTTCTCTGTTCGGTTGGACGGAGGGAGAATTTACTTTCAGCGAGGAAGACGTAGAAAAGAAAAACGTCATCAACAAAAACAGAATGGAGATCATTCTAGACGGCAGCCGCATGGTGGACGACGGCAAGATCGAGAAACTGGGGCCGGTATCGTTCAAAAAAGTTGCCAAGGGCGGTGCAGGTAAAGAAAAAACACTGCCGGTCATCAAGGGACCGTTCGTCGATTACATGTATGTCGTCGACGAAGAGGAGTTTTTCGAAGGCACCGAAATCGTCAATGAAGGCAGCTACGGAAACTGGATGTATGTTGTCCTGGAAGGGCAGGTGGAGATCTCGAAGGAGACAGACAAGGGTCCTATCAAAATCCTTCGTCTCAGCGACGGAGCCTATGTCGGCAGCATCGCCTCCTTTCTCTCCGAAGACACCTTGCGCAACACCACCGTAACGGCCGCCGGACGCGTGCAACTCGGTATGCTCGACTCCCAGCGCCTGGCCAACGAGTTTGCCGCCATGTCGGCCGAAATGCGCGCCGTCGTCAAGAGTCTGGACAACCGTCTGAAAAAGATTACCGACAACGTCGCTCTCATTCACGCCGACAGCGACGGGATGGGGAAAATACTGAGAGGCAAAAAAGCCGTTATCGAACAGGGAAAAAACGAAGAGCGGGTTTTCACCATCACCAGCGGATCGGCCACCATCGCCCGCAAAACAGACGGTGTCCATGTCCCCCTGGTGGAATTGGCTGCAGGAGACTTTTTCGGCCACCTCCCATTTATGAAGATGGGACACGAACCGCATTCGGCTTCCGTGTTCGCCTCGACGGATCTGAAAATCGCCCCCCTGGATGCAACGCGCCTGGTGAAGGAGCATGAAAGCATTTCACCCTCCTTTCGAAACATCACCGAATATCTGGCCATTTGTATATCGGTGACCACGATGATTGCCTGTGAAGCTTTTCGGACGGCAAGCAAAAAAAGCCCCAAAAAGGGATAACCCGGTAAAAGCGAGTAAACAACATGGCTAATGAAGACAAAAGAAGATTCCCCCGATTCAACTCCCTGAACCTTTCCTATGTTCTGGTGGACGGTGGAGCGGATGAAGTCGACAAGCAGACCATGGGCAGGACCCTGGATGTGTCTGAAGTCGGCATCCGGCTGGAAACCCATCTTCCGCTTGAAATCGGAAGAGAAATGCTGCTCTCCATCGGGCTGGAGGACGACGTGCTGGACATCAGGGGGCGTGTGGTTCATTCCAGCCAGAACAAGGAGGGGAAAAACGAACTCGGTGTCGAGTTTCTCGACAAAGACGCCGCTGCGAGCGAAATCCTGATCAAATTCATCAAAGCGTTCCGCCAGCAGCGCGGCATCAAAGAGTAGCGCAACCCTTTTACAGAAAGGCAATCATGAGCACACCGGTGATAGAGACCGATTTTCCGGAATTGCCGCTTCTCAAGAGAGGCAAGGTCAGGGACCTGTACGATCTGGACGACTGCCTGCTGATGGTGGCCACTGATCGGATTTCCGCATTCGATGTCGTTATGCCGAACCCGATACCCGACAAGGGGAAAATTCTCACCCAGATCTCTTTGTTCTGGTTTGAGGAAATGCGACCACTGGTCGGCAACCATGTCATCACCGCGGAAGTAGATGAGTACCCCGAAAGTTGCAGGCCCTACGCAGACATTCTGCGGGACCGCAGCATGCTGGTAAAAAAGGCGGAGCCCTTGCCGGTGGAGTGCGTGGTGCGCGGATATATATCCGGATCCGGATGGAAGTCATATCAGCAGTCGGGCAGCATATGCGGAATCAGCCTTCCCGGGGGGCTGGTGGAGTCTGAAAAACTTCCGGAGCCGATTTTCACCCCATCGACAAAAGAAGAGATCGGGCTGCACGACATTAACATCGATTTCGACGAAACGGTGCGCCGCATTGGAAAACAGGCTGCCGAGCAGGTGAAAGAGCTCAGCCTGACGATCTATGCAACAGGCGCGCAGCTGGCCGAGCGGCGGGGGATCATTATAGCGGATACCAAGTTCGAGTTCGGCTACGATGGAAAGGATTTGATCCTGATCGATGAAGTGCTGACCCCCGATTCATCCCGATTCTGGCCCCAGGCGACTTACCGTGCCGGTGGCGCCCAGAAAAGCTACGACAAGCAATACCTCCGCGATTACCTGCTTTCGATTCAATGGGACAAATCCCCACCGGCACCGGCACTTCCGGAGGATGTCGTCCACAACACGCGCAGGAAGTATCTGGAAGCACTTACCCGGCTGACCGGCAATGAATACGCGTTTGCATGAACAGATCGTTGCGCTGAACCGCATTGATTCTACGGACACCACTTACCGGATCACCACCCGCACCGGCATCGAGGATCTGACCGCATCCGTCAACCACTTCGGCATCCTGCATGCCCCGATATTGCAACCGCGCGGCGCTCAATGGATCGTCGTGGCGGGTTTTCGTCGAATCGATGCCTGCCGCGCAATTGGGCTCATCGATGTAGCGGCGAAGCTGCTGCCGTCGGAGGCAACCGAGCGGCAGCGGATCGAGCTGGCTATCGCCGACAACTCCCTGCAAAGGCCCCTTACCCTGATCGAAGTTTCCAGGTCACTGGAGTTGCTGTCGCGCTGCCATGCGGACCGTAATGAACTGGCCGTGGCCGCCGCAAAACTGAATCTGCCGGACAGTCGGGACCTGATTACAAAGCTGTTGCACCTGTCGACCCTTCCCGAGTCGATTCAAAACGGGGTCCGCGACGAGGTGATCGCCCTTGCCATGGCGCTCACGCTGGGGGACCTGGAAGCGCCTGTCGCCGATGAGTGGGTCCGGATCTTTCGGGATCTGAACCTGGGGCTCAACCGGCAGCGGGAACTGCTGACGCTGGTCGCCGAAATCGCCATCCGCGAGGACAGAGGCATTGCCGATGTCCTGTTCGACAACCGGATTCGGCAAATCCTTTCTCCAACCGACGCTGACGCGGCGCAGAAATACCGGGTGCTGGCAGCTCACCTGCGACAGCGTCGATTCCCGCACATTACCCGCGCTGAGCGCCGATTCGATGATCTGGTGCAAACCCTATCACTCGGCCCGCACGCCCGGCTCACCCCTCCGGCGCATTTCGAAGGAACGACCTACCGGCTGCAGCTTCTGTTTCGCAGCCCCGAAGAGCTTGAACGGCACCGGCAGGCCATCGAAAAGCTGCTAGACAATCCGAAGTTCAAGGCTGTATTGGAATAAAGATCCCGAGCAATGGTGGAATAGGGCGGGGGGCTGGTTTCTGAGCGGGGTGCGCCGGCCAGGTGAAGCAAATAAGAGCGCGAAGCTGAATGTCCCCGCCGGTCAGCAGATGCCGGTGTGCGGAAATTCAGCACCGGATGAGACGAATTTTCTCTATGGACGAACGGCCTGCCCACTCATCAGCGGCGTGACGATCATCTCCATGAACAAAAAAGTCAGGAAGCCGAAGGCCAGAAGAAACAATGCCAGGGTATAGAAGGTTGTCATTTTGTAACGGCGCTTTTCCCGGTCATTGTAAAAAACGTATTTGCCGCATTTGATACACAACAACTTGCTGGTCTCCAGCGTGGTGGTGTGACCACATTTACAGGTGATGTCTTTGGGTGGTTTGGGCATCTGTTTTTTAGCGCTCCCTCGTACCTTCCGGCTTCTCGTGCTCCGGGGATTGATTGTAGGTTTTAAAATACGCGGCCGTTTCTTTGTTCAGCAGATAATAGGTGGCCAGGCAAAACAACCCCGCCACTGATCCCGTTATGAACCGTTGTCCAAGGGTCGTCTGATGAAACAGCGTAAGGGTAAGGCAAGTGGCAATGATCGGCAGATTGAAAAATATACAAAGCATTCTTGCCCACTTATTGATGGCGGCGACAAAAAAACAGATCGCCACGCCCACGCCGATCATCAGGTAATCGAAACGGGCCAATTCGGATCCGGCTAAATGGATGAATAAATAGTAATAGTAGGCAAGGAACAGGGCCCAGCCCGCAACCAGGCTCACAATGGCGTTCTTGACCGGTTGCGGGTAGATTTGAAACTGAATGTTTGTGTTGAATAACATTACAATAATTACCTGAAATACTGATAAAATTTAGTAGCGCTCTTATCTTTGCAGCTACCGGGCGATTCGGTTGCCGCCTGACGGACGGCTACCCGTCGCCGGTCTCGTCTTACCCAACTTCCGCTCCGCTTGCGCTCAGCAGACCCATGTAATAGACCATATTGAATGCCCAGGCAAGCGTAATCTGCAACCGCCAGGATGTATCCCCCTGATTCCGACC
>Ga0209536_100001194_pt1 | contig 42924 bp, 25 predicted proteins | sample DeeMarSeWOR28_12_FD_187461 | JGI IMG/M metagenome (GOLD analysis project Ga0209536, IMG submission 187461) | Marine sediment microbial communities from White Oak River estuary, North Carolina - WOR-2-8_12 (SPAdes) (version 2) | ecosystem: Environmental > Aquatic > Marine > Intertidal zone >...
CGCCATCACGGGCGTGCTCGTAAGTGGTACCATTGCCGAAAGCTAAGGAACCAGTGGTAACTTCAATAACACCTGTATTTGTTACTATTACGTATCCTGAACCTGTAATACTGACAGCAACATCTACATTTACCGTATCCTGGTCATCCACCGTAATTGTTTCTCCTCCGGTTGGAGGAGTAGCTGCCGGTACCCAATTTGCTCCATCATAAGTTTCCCACGTCGATGCCAAGTTCCAGTCTCCAGTTGTAAGAGAACGGTAATCACCTGTCTGCTGTGAGAAGGCATACCCGACAATAAACATTCCCGTTAATGCCCTCAAAATTGTGTATCTTGCCATTTTCATAGCAATTTCCTCCTTTTTATAATTATTAATACCATTAAGTAAATTCCTCTGCTTCCTTATTAGACTTTAGTTGATAACACGCAGATCCGCAGCACAGCATGACCCGATCATCTCAATAACACCATTCGTTTAACACCCATGAAACTTCCGGCCCGGATTTGGTAAAAATATATGCCGGAAGTCAGATGTTCCGCGTCAAACAGCAGTTCATGCTCCCCGGCATTCAATCGCCCCTCGAACAGGTTGGCTACCTCCTGACCAAGCATATTAAATACCTTTGCAGTTACTTGAGAGGCAGAAGGTAATCCGAATCGTATGGTTGTCGCAGGATTAAAGGGGTTTGGATAATTTTGATCGATAAAAAATGTCTTTGGAATGTTCAACTCGTTTGATTCAATTGAAGTAATCAAAAGACTTCCGCCTTCAAATGAAATTGATCCGTTTGGCCCCAATGTGAAGGGTATCGTATTATCGAAAACGCCTGCAACTAGTCTGAGAACTCCATTAATCACTGTTTCCTGTGATAGTGCAACACCGGCTGCGTTGTCAATAGTTAGATTGTTCACCGTATCAGGCATTAGAGCGCTTGTGACCTGTGCAGCCGTTCCATTGAAGGTGTAATTTGCACTGTCACTTAATGTAATGGCTCCTCCGCTCTGGATACTCCCTGCTACTCCACCAGCATGAGCCGTAGCCAGGGTAGCATCTTCTTTTAATATGAAGATTCCGGAACCTTCAATTGAGCTGGATCCCAAATCAAGGATTGTAGTACTGCTAACTTCAAAAGGGATGGCATTACTATTATATGTTATATTTGAAAGCGACAAGGACTGTGTACCATTGGGTTTGGAAAAGACAAATCTGGCGCCACCCGGCAATGCGGTGGAATTATTACTTGACGCGTTAGACATGGTAAAATTACCCTCATGGATATACCATGTTGTGGTCCCACCACCTTGAGAACCACGACTGATAGAAAAATTGCCACCAGTTACATTAATGTTTCCAAAGTGATTGACCATAAAGGTTGTCAGGGCATTACTTGTCCCTTGTACTGAGAATGTACCGTCCTCAACAAAAACATCGCCCATAATCGTTACAATAGCAGTATCACTGATATCTACCGACGTTAAGTACCAGCGGGCAAAATTGGTGTTGATAACTCTTATATCCCCCCCAATCGTATTATCATCCAGATTCATGTTAAGGTTTGCGAGCAGACCGGGTGTGTTGAATACCATATTATAATAATTTTGAGCTCTGTCGTCAGGGGCGGTTGACGTAACACCGGTCATATAAATGGTTGAACCCACATCCCAGATGCATTTTGGAACGCTTCCAGCATCCCGATCGTGTTGGTAAACACCGCCATTACCAAAAGTGATAGTGAGACTGTCCACCGCATCCACAATTCCCTGATTGATAAGGGTATCAGTAATGGTAACCAGTATGTTCGCAAATACGGAGTCCGTACGTTGTTCCGTACTTCGTACCGTGATGGTTTCAGAACCTGTCGGTGGCGTGCCTACAGGAACCCATGATGAGCCATTATACCGTTCCCAGATTTGTGCATTGCTCCAATCGCCGCTATTCCGGGTTCTATAGTCCCCGACGGATTGGGCCATGATTAGCGAGGATAAGATTAGCAAGAAAGCTACAGCAAGCATCGACGTAGCAATTTTATTCATAATATGCCTCCTTATAGGATTTGTATGATGTACGTTTATTTGAAAACATTTACATGCCAGAGTAAATCTCCCTTTGATGCATATTTTTTCTTAAATAATAAGAGCAAGGTATACATTATGTCAAGCCGTCTAAACGATTTGGGGGAACTACCATTTCCAAGGTATCTCATACGACAAATCAGCAATAATCGTATGACGTCGTTCACTGTTCTTGCTGATAGCGCTCGCCCATGTATCCTCATAGTTCATCAACGAGTACTCATATGTTGCATTAAATCGAATTCCAGAATAGAATAATCCGATTCCGGCAGAGTAAACCGTATAGGTTACCGCTTCACCTGAGATCTGACTACCCTCTGTTTCAAACACTTCTGCTGCTCCACGCATCCCTCCGCGAAAGGCAAGCCATGGTACAATTATGTACTCGGCTCCTACCCGCAGCAATGAAGCCGAAAGCCACGGGGAGGTTTCCGTACCATCCGAATCAATATACTTAGCAGAATCGTAGGGACGGAATTCATATTCAAGACCCAGGGTCAGATTGTCCCTCAATGAAAGCGAGAGGCCGATTGCACCGCGCCATGGAAGTTTCAACTTATCCTCTCCCTGAATCGATGAAGGGGAAGCAGTGCCCGTTGTATCTGTTGAAGTCTGCAGGGTGTATTTGCGCGTGATTGTTGTCGGGGATTTAACAGAGAAGCCTGCACTCACATAACGACCACTAAGGATACCGCTGAAGGTTAACTCCAGACCGCTGAAATCCGATGTGCCTTTTTTTGTAATTCTGCTGTACACCGAATCTGCCCGAAAAGCGTTCGAGAAAAACGTAAGTCTCCCCCGTGCAACCTGTTGTTCGTAATCATCAGTGCTTCCACCTAAGATCATGCCACTGAATCCAACGGAGAGGTTATATTTTTCCAAACCTCCTGCAAATGAAAATCCATATCCGTGAATCGAGCCTTCCCGGGAGCGGACCGATTGAAACCAGGCAACCTCTATGGGATTATCATCCGTTGGACGGAGTGTGGGAAGCGGCCGCTGCGATAAGATGCCGGGAGAAAGTACATTGTTATTCTGATAATAATGATTCAGGTTGGCATATTCAACTGCTCCGACCCCTGCGACGATTTTTACACCCCCTAATGATACCGGCACGGCAAGTAGAGCCTGAAGCGGTATTTTATCATCATTGGATCGTGACCAGTTTGGTTTAATATCATCATACGGTCGTTGAACCGTATCCTGAGCAGTAAAACCAACAAGATTTGTGTCCGGATCTGGAATTATGGCAGTCAATCCTTCCAGCAGAAGACTCAGATTTGAATAGTATCTAACCGGCGCGTAATTTTGTTCCTGGTTTAAATCAGTAGAGGATGTCAGGCCACCGAGTGATATCTGGATTCCCTGAATCGATGGCAGTGTTGCGGGGTTCTGAAACATTAATCCGATATCTTGTTTTACCCCGACCGTAACACCTCCCATCGCTCTCGATCCAGCCGAGTAAAACAAGGTGTGGTCAACTCCATGAAAGGTCAGTGCTCCACCGTATCCTTGAGCATAAACTGGGGATACGAAAAAAATCAGGAAAATCCAAAAAATTAATACCTTCACCAGAGCCTTTAGCATTTTCATGGCAGGGCAATCCCTAGACTAATCCGTTGAACGTTTCCGAGATAGGTACCCATGTCCCCATAACTATAATCTGCTGTTAAACGGAGACCATCGATGGAATGATTGACACCGGCGCCGAGCGTTAGTCCATCGAAATCGTAATTAAATTTGTACCCCCCTCGCAGCGCAAGTATGCCTCCATATTCATATTCCACACCAAGGTGCATTTGCTGGGAGTAATCGTTTGGATGAAAAATATCAAATGCCATACTTAATCGGTTCCCTTTACTTCCGGAATGCAATAGTGCGTTAGGTCCAATCAGATCTCCTCCTATGCCGAAGCGAAAGAGAAGTGGAACCGGGTTCGACTCTTTGGCATATTTCACATCCCCCCCAAAATTTTGCACCGCAGAGCCAATATAAATAGAGCGAAAACCGGTATAATAGCGGATACCAAAATCAAACAAGAACCCGTTTGCCCAGGTTTCTACCTCCTCGAATACGCCCTGTCTCACCTGAGCCGTTAACATTTCACCATTAAATAACGATTCATGCGCATATTTCATACCGATACCAACTGAAAACTTATCTGTCAGATATCGTGCATACGATATTCCAACCAGATAACTAAATGGTCTGAAGGATCTTCCGGTCAGTCCTGGATTATCAGGATTACTGATATAAGGACGTTCGTTTGTTGTTTCCTCAAACTCGCCAAAATCCACATATTGGACCTGGATTCCAATAGATCCAATCCCTTGAATCGCCATGGCCCAAGAAATTGCGCCCTGTCGTGAATCGAACAACCAGTTTATATATGTGGTAGAAAATTCCATTTTGTCGAGACTCGCAAGCCCGGCTGGATTCCAGAAAATAGCCTCCGCGCCGGTTGCCCAGACAGTATAGGCTTCGCCAAGAGCGGTGGCACGCGCACAGGGCATGACTTTTAGGAATTGCATAGAGGTGCTTCCTACCTTTTGGGCATATAGCGAAGAAGCACAGAGAATTCCTGCCGTGATCAACATATAAAATCTGTTTATCAAAAATCTCATCGTAGACATGCCGTTAATGGATAACAATAAATTTACCGTTTGACATCTCCCCAGTTTCAAGATCTTCCACAACGAAATAATACACTCCTGAGGCGATTATCTGATTATTGATGCTGAGCTGGTACCATGGATTCCCATATGTTTCACTTCTATGTTCAATTGTATTGATTAATTGACCGGTGTATGAAAAAATCCTGATTGTGCAACGATTCGTCAAACCCACAAACTGGATCCGATCACCGATTTCTCCACCAGGGTCAGATCCGCTTAATCCACTCGTCACGAGAAGCGGATTCGGAATTACATACACTTTCCCGAGTTTCTGAGCTGGAGGTGCTTGTGTTTCATGTGTCGTCAGATTTGTCATGCCACTTCTGCCTCCAAGTTCATCTACCGAGATAACAGCATAGGCAACATTATCACCCAAATTGCTTTCGGGATCAATAACGGTATATTCACCGTCCCTGAAATATTCCGGATCTCCCGGAAATACGCTGTCGATAACCGTCCACGGGCCCAAAGGATGCGGGGCACGCAACACTTCGTAATGGCTCAGAGGCGCATGAAGTCTGGGCGTATTAAATGACTCTACCTGCGGTCCCCAGATAATCATGTTCGCGGCGGCCTTGGTATCCTCGATGCGAATTGCCGGAGCAGGAAATGGGATCGCGACGGTGTTGTATTGACCGAAAGGAGACTCCTCTTCCGGCTTGTATTGCAGAGTATCATACTTTGCCAGCGGACGCCCGGTGTAAATTTCAATCACCCGATCCGCCACATCCCGGATTGATACGACACCCGGTGTCACATACCAGGGCAGCGGATGGGTTTTCAGATAGTCGCCTCCGATATAATCCTTGCTTCCTAAGAAATCATATTGCAACGTATCGTACCAACTAGGTATGCGGTTGAACAAAAATCCAGCGTCAACACCGGCGCGAACGGTGCCGCCAAGATCGGTATATATCCTATCACCTGCCACTCCGGGGCCATAGCCTGCAAGCTCAGCCACTGAAAACCGCATCACTTCGCCAGGAGGCAGGATATAAGGATAAAATCCATACGCGCGGCTAACCGGCTGCCACCAGGAGAGGTTTGCCGAGCTACTTGTCCGTCCTTTCCAGTAATCCCACAGCTCCGGTTCGAATTGGTCGCTAAAACGGGTTGAATCTGTAACACCTTCCCAAATGGATGTTTTTCGCCTCAAGGTAGGGTCCATCCACGTGCCGGTTTTGGTTTCTGCCGGAAGATTACCGTTTTCATAACGTAGCAAAAAGGGTTGTTTCGCTTTATCATTTTCATCCCACATTCCTGCGCTATCAGAGGGCAAGATAAAAACCTGTGTCGTTTGGTCTCTTCTACTTAGATGCTCATAATCATAATGCAGCACCATTATTCCCACAGATTGCGGAGAATTTAAACCACCACGATCGCCGGGCATCGACCATCTCTCGAAGAAATCCGGATCTGGAAGTCCGTCCCTTTCGTGGTTATAACTCATCCAACGTTTTAGATCGAAGCGTGCGAAATGATCTCCCAATCCTGCCGGTGGCTGTCCACGAAAGTTGCCTTCGGACCAGTCCCCATGATTCCTCTGATAACCAAACATTGATGGGCCGAATGTATTCGCAAAGGTGATAAACAGGTCGGTAATCGTATCGTTGGTTACATTTTCAAACGCATATTCGTAGATAATGAAACTATCGTAACCCGGATAACTCCATGCGCGACTCGTACGGGAAACCCTGACACCAACGGGCGTGTCCCAACGCGAGATAATTATCTCCTCCGCTTCATCCGGGTTAAAACCGGGATTTAAAGTGCCATCTGAAAACACCGGAAAATTCTCCATTTTCCTCACCTCGATGGGAATACTGTATACCCCGACTACCGGAACAGGTTCTCCGTCTGAATTGGATGTTGCACCGCAAAATGCATAAATTCTGCCTTGCGGTCGGGTACCGGCAATCCAGATTCCACTTCCGAAGGAGTTGTGCTGACCCGGGTAATTAACCCGATCCAGCACCATGCGAGAGTTCGGAGGCCATTCCATGGAAGGACTGCTTGCTTGCACAGTACCTCCTGCATTGTATGCTCTCCCTAGCTCTCCCGTATTGTATACAGATTGGTGAAGTAACCCGCGCCTGTGTACTTCCCAGTCACGCACCTGGGCGGCGGCACTATTTAGCAAGAAGGCCAACAGAAGAATAATGAATCCAGCGTATTTCATATTTGCTCCACCAGTATGCTAGAACTGGAAAACCACTCCGAAGCTAAAAGCCCTTGGTTGATTACCGTAAATCAAAAATGATTGATCGACGCTAAAAGGACCCTGTCTTCCCTTATCCCACCAGTACCGGATACCATTTTCCTTATCATCAATTGGATATTGTTCATAATATTGAAGAGGAAGGTTTGGATTTGTGGGAGTTGGTCTATCAAATAGGTAATCATAATTGAGTATTTTGTTGTTAAATAAATTGAATATTTCCAGATAAATACTTGATCTCCCGATTGTTTTGGTTATTCTGAAGTCGGTATTAGACTCCATCGGTGAACGCTCCACATTGATGAGCCGGATGTCGGAAGGAGAAGTGTAGGGTCTACCACTGCGGATTATCGAATAAATCGAAACATTCATGTTTCCAAACAGCTTACTGTTGAAAAGGGTTGGTCCCCAATTTTTCCGCGTTGCGTAGCTCGCGGTAATCACCAAATTATGAGTACGGTCAAAATCCAAGAGAATATCGCGTGTTGGAACATTAGTAAGATCTGTTGTAATGGCTCCCGTTGTGTCCCGATTTAAAATTGGGGTCGCTGCCGTTGCGGTTGCGCTTTTCCCGGTTGCGTACCCATATTGGTAGTTAACAGAACCCGTAAGTTGCCCGCTTCTCTTATTTAAGGAGATCCTAAATCCTCTTATATCGGCATAATCCAGGTTAAAATAGGAACTCACCAGATAACCGGCTCTTTCGTCAATGAAATCTGATTGTTGAATAAGGTTTTTTACGTCCTTGTAGTATCCGCTTACATCCAGCGTAAATCCCTCTCCGAGTGCCTGGACAACCCCGACATCATAACTATTCGTCGTTTCGGGCTCAAGCCTTGGATTGCCCAAAATGATGGGATTGTTCAGTCGCTGTCCTACGCGGGATGACACAATGTATTGGAACGACGGTCTTTGCATGAAAGCACCGTAGTTGAGATGAAAGGTTGTTAACTCTGAAATCGGAAATGAAAACCCCAGGCGTGGCTGCAATCGACCGTAAACAGGGGGCTTTTCCGTTTGCGCGCTTGAAGGATCGAATCGTCCCAAAGAATCAGGTTCGCCAAATGGGGTAAATGAATCTGCATAATAATCCACACCGGAATACCATAAGTCGAATCGCAGTCCCACGTTTGCAATCAAACCCTCAAATTCCATTTTGTCTTGCACATATACCGCAGCCTCAAAAGGATGTGCAGTGTAGTTTTCAAATTCTCTATTCGATCGCACATCTAAAAAGTTCGATACATCGATAAAATATGAGTTTAGCTGTAGTCCAGCATTGAGCAGGTGAGATTTTGTGGCCTGACTGGTAAATGATCCTTCAAATGACAAAGTTCGGGTTTTCTCTTTGGTGAAAGTATCATATCCTATTTGATAATTTAATCGATCAGGAGAATTGTTGTTGGGATAAGAGATTGTGCCAACCACCCAGTTAAAATCAACCGAATCCGGAAGTAGGTCTGGCACAGGTGTGGCTCCAATCACGTTATCTGTGAAAAGGGAGTTCAATTTCAATTCATAATAGGTACTCGGATTGATGGTTTGTGTGAATCGTGCTCCAATCTGCGTGTTTGAACTTTTCCTCTGGCGCATACTGGTGATTCTGTCCCATAACCAGCGCTGATATCCGCCAACACTATTTGAACTCGGGAAGACATTCTCATACTCATAAGTATGACCACCACTGAGGCGAAATACGCTCTGGTTACCAAGATCGCTGACAATATTACCCATCACCTGATACTCGACATTCGGTTGTTCTGTCGGAAAAATATTACTTTCTCTGTTCGACCTCAAGGCCACAAACATTCTCATCTGATCATTGATCGGTCCTCCGGTTGCAACTTCGAGAGTGTAATCGATTTCGTTCCCGTAGGTTCGCCCCAGATCCCTTCGTGATTGCTTCCACAGAGCCTCGGCAACCGCTACCTGTACGAGTGTATCTCCAGCATAACTGCTAGTAAGTCCCGAAGCCATTGATCCGTAGTAGGGCTGTGTTTGGTCCGAACTAGGATCACCGGTTAACCAGATATCACCCTGAAGGAGTAATTTAAGGTAATCGTTTGCTTCCGGATCGTACACACTCGGTCCAAAGTGTTTGCGAGCCGGTGTTCGCATGCGAAATTCAAATCTTGTATCCCAATCGTGTCGGCCACCTTCCTTCATGGAGATATTCACCACCCCGGATTGTGCATTACCGTATTGAGCACCGAATCCGCTGGTGATAACCTCAACCTCTTCCACGCCACTCATGATTGGAAGGAAAGCAGAGGAGTTATCCAGGGGGTTGACTATCCCCATTCCTTGAAGGGTATAATACTCCTCTCCCACACGACCTCCTCTAAAATGTCCGTCATAAATATCAGCAGTCAGAGTGATGACGTCTCCGACATCTCTCATACCCGGAATATTCTGTACTTCCTCGAAGCGGACAATTGCACTAGTCGAAGTCTTATCCCGCTCCACGTCTGGTCGGACTGCTTCCACAATGACTACTTCCCCCTCAATGGCCTCTTCCGCAAGCTGGAAATCTATGTTAGTTGTTTTTCCGGTATGTACGATGACATCAACCACCTTTGTGGTTTTATACCCAATCATGCTTGCGCGAAGCTCATATTTTCCTGGTGGGATATTCAGAATGTAATAGATACCATCTACATCTGTCGCTGCTCCCAACACGATATTGACGATTTCTATGTTTGCCCCCGCTAACGGCTCGCCGGTTGCCGCTTCCGTCACAATTCCGGCTATTTTTCCGACCGTTTGAGCAGATGAGGAGCTAAGTAAAATAACCAATGTAAGCGGGATGAGAAGATACAATCGGATCTGCAGAAAGTGGTGGCCACCGCCAAGAAAATTCCATCCTTTATCAACATACAGTGGGAAGTGTACCAAAAATACCTCTGTTATATTGGAAGGTTTTTCAGATAACTTACATCAATATTCTTCCGCTAAAACCAGACTTATCCTACCCTCTATTAATCTCGTTTGCAATATCTAAGCATTTATATATAGGTAAAAATTTTGTAAATAAAAGTCAACAACTGTTAAAAACTGTGAACAACATGGTGTGGTGGAACGGTTACAATTTTCCCACCAACTTGCCGTTTTTGAATATACAATTACTTAAACAGGATCAATATTCCTAAAAAGTTGAAACGTGGCCATGAATAACTCCTGGAATCAGAAAAAATAGCCTGAAAAGTTGATGCTAAGCAGAGAATGTAGGAGCCCAAAGACTTATCAACTATTGTGCGAATATGTCGTCAAGATAAAAACCAAAGGTAATGATTAAAAAAGATAGCTGATGTCACTGAATTTTAAGGGCAAGATATAAATAATGATTAAATTCAATTTTTTTTTAACGCAATTTTCATTTTATATAGACCGTTTTTATGTTTACGAATTCTGTGATCCCATAATGGGATAGTTCTCTACCATAGCCGCTTTCTTTTATCCCGCCAAAGGGAAGACGAGGGTCCGATTTTACAGATTCATTCACGAAACAACATCCCGCTTCCAACAATTCTGAGGCAATTTTTTCACCTTTTTCAATATCCTTTGTAAAAACTGCCGCACCCAAACCAAAAGAGGACTTATTCGCTACGTGTATTGCCTCATCTTCATTCTGTACCCTAATAATCGCAGCCACTGGTCCAAAAAGTTCTTCATCAAACGCCGGCATATTTTGCCGAACGTTCGTCAATACGGTCGGAGGATAATACGCTCCTTTGCCTTCCGGAATTGTTCCTCCCAAAAGACATTTTGCCCCATTTTGAATGCTTTCCATTACTTGACGATGCAAATCATCACGCAAGTCTGTTCTCGCCTGCGGTCCTACTTCCGTATCCTCCTGCAATGGATCTCCCATCTTTTTTGAGCGCATTTTTTCCACGAACAGATTTTCGAAATCATCTGAGATAATTTCGGGTACAATGAAACGTTTTGCCGCAATGCAGCTTTGACCGGAATTTATCAGACGGCTATTGATACAGGTAGATACTGCCCCTTCCAGATCCGCATCCGGGAGAACGAGGTAGGGGTCACTTCCGCCCAATTCCAGGACGGTCTTCTTGAGCATTTTTCCGGCCTTTTTAGCCACAGATTTTCCCGCCGGCGCACTTCCAGTAAGTGTAACCGCTGCGATTAAGGGATTTTCAATAATTGAATTTACCTGCTTGCTGCTGATCAGAAGCGTTGTGAATATACTATCCGGAAATCCGGCTTCAAAAAACATTTCCTCGATCGCCAATGCGCAGCCCGAAACATTTGACGCATGTTTTAACACTGCTGCGTTCCCGGCCATCAATCCCGGGGCGGCAAACCGGAAAACCTGCCAAAATGGGAAATTCCACGGCATCACAGCCAAAATGATCCCGAGAGGCTGGTAAGTAACATAACTTTTACTCGCATCGGTTTTGATCACTTCGGGCTGGAGAAACAATTCGGCGTTATCGGCATAATATTCGCAGACCCACGCGCATTTTTCCGCCTCAGCACGTGCCTGCTTTATGGGCTTTCCCATTTCTTCGGTCATTAAACGGGCAAATTTTTCGCTATTTTGATTTAGCAAAAGAGCAGCTTTTTTCAAGAATAGTGCTCTCTCGGAAAAAGGTATCTGCCTCCACTCCAAAAATGAGCGGTGTGTCTTCTGAATTGAGTCCCTGACCTTTTCAGGAGACATTTCATTATAGGCATTTATGATTTGTCCTGTTGCAGGGTTAATCGAGTGGAGTACCATTTTTATACCTCTTATTAATAAAAAATTTAATGATGTGTAATTCCAACTACCAATCTCGGAATGTCAGACTAAGCAGTAGCAGATTGATCAGGCTCGACAATTAATGTCAGCCCGTTCATACCTGATATTTTGACTTTTTCACCTTTTTCGATCACTCCCGATTCTCTATCTGTGCGGGCATGCCAAAACTCACCCTTCACGACAATGTAACTTTCCGGGTCCAAACGGTCATTTACCGTACCACTGAGACCAACAATAATAGTATGTCTCTGCTGATATCGAGTATCGTACGCCTTCCAAAGAAATGGATACAAAACCAAGTCTTTAATAATCCATAGCACTAATATAATCCACATTACTGTACTGGAGATAATATCACTACCATATGAGAATATCAGAAGTATTATCAATAAAATAATGATCGGTAACTGTAGCAATGAATATCTTAAAATTACCCTTAAAGAACCCATTAGGTGCATCTTCCGCCCTGTTCAGGCATTAATAAATTTCTCTGATTTTAGGACTAAAAATTTACACTTATTCACAATGCAAAGCTTTGATTGAATACTCAATTAATGATACTTATGCTGTTTCGAATCGTTCCTGTTAAGCATTTGATTCTCAGCCAAAATAATTTCTCGTTCCAGTGCTGTCTAAGACAGCTCGACGATTCGACTCAGTAGACTGTGGGATAAGAGCCTGCACTCAGGGATGCAAGGCTAGAACGAGTTGTAATAAGGGTGACAAATTTTATGGTTTAACTCGTCTTTCAGAAGCTGCTATTCACTCAACCAGGGAATTCCACCCTCTCTGATTAAGATCCCATTTGATATAAAAAAAGCATAGCAGAGCAATTACTAATAAAAATATGCCAACACCAAGCGCCCCCAGGATAATTTTACCCACTCCAAAGAGCGTCGCGTAAATGAGGAGAATACCGGCCACCCAATCAAGCAAATCTCTGCCAAGACCGGTATCTGGTACCACGTCGGGAGCCTTTTGAGAAATGGGTTTCCACAACATGCCACCAGGGTGTATTTTCCTGTAAAATCCCAGCAATGTTTCTTCATTTTCCGGCTTAGTCAATAAAGTTATGGTTATCCAAATTGCGCTGCTAACTGCGACCGTAATCAACATAACTTTGGCAAAAACATCTGCACTGCTTGTATCCATACCTAAACCGAATTGTAGGTACACAGATACTATAAAAGAAGCGGACATTGCCGAGATTTCGGACCAGGCATTAATGCGCCACCAAAACCAGCGAAGAATATAAACCGAACCGGTACCGGCTCCCAACGCCAGAAGCAGTTTCCAGGCGCCAGCTATGGTTTCCATTTGAGAGGTTACAAACCCGCCCGCGATTACAAGAAAGACTGTCGCTATGCGTGCGGCCATGACATAATGTTTTGCTGAGCCAGCCTTTTTAATAAATCGTTTGTAAAAATCGTTAATCAGATATGAACTCCCCCAATTTAATTGAGTACTGATGGTAGACATAAACGCCGCCGCAAAAGAAGCGAGCAGCAACCCCTTAAATCCGGATGGAAGGTGGTGAAGCATCACCAAAATATATCCAGTTTGTTTATCTTCAATTTCAGGAAATAATACCAAACTTGTAAGCGCGACTACGATCCACGGCCAGGGTCTTAAAGCATAATGCGCAATATTGAACCATAATGTTGATAATAACGAATGGCGTTCATCTTTAGCAGAAAACATTCTTTGGGCAATATAACCCCCGCCTCCCGGTTCCGCCCCGGGATACCAGGAAGCCCACCAATTTACAGCCAGATAAACAAAAAAGGCAGTTAATGGCATCCATACCGAGCCGACTTCCGGAGCAAAGTTGAATATATCATGTTCCGGTCCATAATTTTGGATAAGACCTTCCTTTAATCCGGCTATGCCGCCAACAGCGTTCATCGCGAAAACGGCCAGCACCAGTGAACCCAACATTGCAATGATAAACTGCAAAAAATCGGTAACGACAACTCCCCACATTCCACTTAATCCACTATATATAAGTGTCACTAATACACAGATGCCCACGGCAATCCACTTATCCACACCGATTGTCAATTCAATGATTTTTACCAGGGCAAGCGTCACCCACCCAAAAATTATGAGATTGATGGGAATGGCCAGATATAATGCCCTGAACCCCCTTAATAAAGCCGCGGGCTTACCGGAGTATCGAATTTCAGTAAATTCAACATCCGTTAACACCTCCGAACGCCGCCATAGCCGGGCAAACAAAAATACCGTCAGCAAACCACTCATCACCATATTCCACCACAACCAGTTTCCGGCAATTCCGTGATTTGCAACCAAATCTGTTACTGCGAGCGGGGTATCGGCTGCAAAAGTGGTGGCTACCATGCTTGTTCCGGCTAACCACCATGGCAGGCTTCGACCGGAGGTAAAATATTGAGTGATATCTGAACCGGCTTTTTTGGAAAAATAAAGGCCTACGCCCAATGCAAGAATGAAATAAATAACGATAAGTGACCAATCTAATCCGCTAACTTGCATGTTCTGCTCATGTTAAAATAATCAGTTTTATTTTTTAGTCACGGTAGTTCAGGACTTTTAATTTATTAAACGTCCCGGAATAAAGAATAATCAAATCAAATAAGATAAATCTAATACGTAACCTGCATAAATGTAATATAGTTCGAAATAATTTATTCGCAGATATGACGGTGATGGACTCACTTTATTGCCGCACTTATTGCACAGTAGAAATTCCCCGCTCGGGAATTGTCTCTCCCATATCCTCCAACAGTGCCCTCATTGCTTTGTTATGAAAATCCCGGCGGACCTGATAGATTCCCCCTCGTTCCCGGGTCGGATGCACACGGTTTGTTAACAAAACGATTGCTATTTTCCGCTTCGGATCAACCCAAAGAGATGTTCCTGTGAATCCAAGATGTCCAAAACTTCCCTTTGAAAAGTAGTCACCTGCTGAGGACTTTTCGTCGGCCGGTGTGTCCCAGCCCAGAGCACGGCCACTTCCGATTGGAATATTTTGTCTTGATGCCCAATACTTAACAGTTTGTGGGGAGAAAAAGCGGTGATGTCTATAGATCCCGCCATTGATCAACATTTGTGCCAGTGCTGCCAAATCTTCCGTCGTTGAAAATATACCCGCATGCGTAGAAATACCATTAAAGAAATAGGTATTTTCGTCGTGTACGTCCCCGTGGATTAAGCCCCTATTCATACTGCCACCAATTTCTGTGGGGGCAATTCGCGACAAAAGACTCTTTGGTGGATTATACATGGTGTTGTTCATTCCCATTGGTTGATATATCAATTCTGCTGCGAGCTCATCGATGGATTTTCCGGTAACAGTCTCGATGACCTCTCCAATCATGATTATCCCCAAATCAGAATAAATCATCGAATCACCGGGAGTGTAATCGAGAGGTAACTGATAAATATATTTTAGCGCCTCCTCCCTATTTTTTGCCTGATTCCATAAATCAGCCCACCAGTGCATTCCAGCTGAATGGGTGAACAAGTGGCGAAGCGTAACCGAATCTTTCATTTCTCCGTGGAACTCGGGTAAATAACTCTTAACAGGAATATCCAGCTTAATCATATTCTGTTCATAAAGTTTCATGGCGGTAACGGTGGTAGCCGCTACCTTTGTAACCGAGGCGATATCATAAAGAGTTTCTGTTGTTACTTCGGGTGACTCATCACTGTAGGTTTGTCGTCCAAAACAACGACTGGCAATGAGCGAATCATTTCTGACAACGGCAACCTGTGCACCGGGAAAAACCGAATCGGCGATGGCAGCCTGAAGAACCTCATATGCATCAAATAATAGACTATCATCTATAATTTCCACCAGCTCCATTTTAAAAGCTGGTTTACTTATGCCAACTCCAACGTCATAAAATCCGGGAATCGAGACGGGTAGAGTGGCGCTAAGAGGAATTTCTCCAAACAATGCCCTAACAGCGGCGGAAACCGCCAATGGATCTGTTTGATACGCACACAGGTATGAAGGAACCTCTGGAATTTGACGCAATAAATAGGGTGAGCCAAACGCGATAACAGACATTGGCCTATCTCCCTCAAATAATCCATCTAATAATTTTGCAGTTGAATCTGGTAAAGAAACAGTTCCCCGGTAACTTCCCCATCTTACAAACGTACCAACTACCACAGCCTGAGCAGTATCTACCCTATTAATAATCTGTTGAAACGCTTGTTGTGTCGTACGGGCATCAATCAGGGCCGTTCGAACAACCGGAATCCGTTTCGAGATTTCATCTCGAATATTTTGCTGAAACTGGTAACCCCACTCTCTATCGGTGATGACAACCACCAGAACACTGTCTAATTCTTCCGGATGCAATTGAAAAACATTATTCTCATCCCGCACTAAAGTCATGGAAGCGTTGGCAATCTCCTCTGCCTTTTTTAAATGCTCCGGACTGGCTATAATTTCTTCCATTAATGCCAGATTGGTGACTGGCTTCACTTTATCGAGACCAAAATGTCGTTTGACCTGTAAAATTCTTCTAACCGATTCATCAAGCCGTTGCATTGGGATCCGTCCGTCTTTAACAGCATCAACGATAAAATCAAAAGTGGCTTCAAAATTTGGAGGCATGAGAATAATATCCGTTCCCGCGTTGATTGACATGACCGCCGCCTCGCCCGACCAATAGGTGTTGACAATTCCACCCATCCCCATGGCATCCGTAACAACCAATCCGGTAAATCCCATTTCCTTTCTAAGCACCTCTTTAATAAAGTAGGGATCCAGAGAAGCGGGCCGGCCCTTCATCTGCGGAAATGCTCCATAGGTGACGTGGGCAACCATAACACATTTCAGGCCAGCGTCAACTGCCGCCTTAAAAGGAACCAGTTCGACATTCTGTATGCGCTCTTTCGAAACATTTATGGTGGGCAATCCGATATGGGAATCCACATTAGTGTCTCCGTGCCCCGGATAATGTTTCGCCGTTGCGTAAATACCGTTCTCCTGTAATCCGCGCATATATGCCGTGCCGAGTTTTGCCACTAAATGAGGATCTTCGCCATACGAGCGGGTATTGACGATGATGTTATCAGGATTATTATTGACATCCAATACCGGCGAATATGCAATGTGTATTCCAAGCGCCTTTGCCTCTTCGGCACAGATTCTTCCCATTTCGTAGGCATACTCCTCGGAGCGGGTTGCACCGATGGCCATATTTTCCATAAAAGATGTGGCCTCGCCCACTCTCATGGCTACTCCCCATTCCATTCCTGCCATTACCAGTAATGGAATTTGTGCTGCGTTCTGAAATCTTTCAATACAACGGACAACAGCATAGGGATCTCCCTTCAAAAACGTGAAGCCGCCAACGTGGTAGTTCTTGATCCGATTCTCAAGTTGTTCAAATTCAGGATTGTTTTGATTGTAAAATTTTGGGTAATAAGCGATTGCAATCATCTGTCCAATCTTCTGCTCAATACTCATTGACGATAATTGTTTCTCAACCCAGTTTGTATCTGGTTTACCTTTCGTTCCGGCGCAGCCGACCAGAAATAAAAGAACCGCCAGAACTAAATACCTAATTGAGTATTTTGTAAAATGATTTTGATTGGTTTTCATAGTTGGAATCCCCTAGGAGAATCGGATGATTTGAACGTTAATAATTTTTCGCGGAAATTCTTCTCAATCTTCAATAAATGGCTAATAAAGTTTCGGTTGATCGCAATGCTTTTTAGAAATTTTTATGAAATAACACAATATATTGAAGACAGATTCAAATATATCTCTATACGGAACATGAGAGTGAATATAGTAATAAGAATAAACTCTTTTCATTTGATCTCTTTAAGGATTATTAACACTAATATTGGCTCTATCTACTTTCCTCCCTCTTCTTCCCAAAATTTTTATCAAGCGGAATAAAGGGAAGAATCATGAATCCGGGGATGGTTGCAATCATAACCCATATAAAAAAATGCTGGTATCCGAGAATTTCCTGCAACCATCCGCTGACCATCCCCGGGATCATCATTCCTAAAGCCATAAAAGCAGTGGTGATGGCAAAATGGGCGGTTTTATGGTCACCCTCGGAAACATATATCATATACAGCATATATGCAGTAAATCCAAATCCATATCCAAATTGCTCCACAGCTACACAAATATTGATTATCAGGAAATTATCCGGTAATGCGTAAGATAAGTAAATATAAACAGCATCCGGAAGGTTTATGGCGATGGTCATGAACCATAGCCAAAACTTGAGCCCCTGTCGGGATGCCACATAACCTCCAAGCAAACCGCCAATGGTCAGGAAAAGAATGCCTATTGTGCCATACACAAATCCCACTTCACCGGTTGTTAAAGCCAAACCTCCCATTTCCTGCGTGTCCAGCAAAAAAGGTGGAGCCATTTTCACCAACTGGGATTCAGCCATGCGAAATAGCAGCAGAAATCCCAGAATAATGCCAATTTTCCTTTTTTTAAAAAACAACACAAAGGTATTGATAAATTCCTTAATAAAATCAGATGATTTGCCAATCAGGGATGGTTTATCAGAATCCGGTTTGGGAAGAATAAATTTGTGATAAACAAAAAACAATATAAAGAGAGCAGCCATAAAAACAAATGTCACCATCCAGGCCAGAGGAATATTGCCTGCTTGTGCCTGAAATTCCGCCTCAGATACCCTACGCAGTTTAGGATCCAGTTGAATGATTGCCAGGGCCGGTTTATTCCAGTTTGATGCATTAAATACCATCCTGTCGCCAACCGGCGGAGATGAAACGAGGCTAATGCTCTTATCCCCAACGGAGCGTCCGAAGTTCACTACAACCTCCTCGACCTCCTCCGGTTTCTTATTCAGATAAAAATACACCACTCCTATATTACCACGATAATCACCGGAAACCTTGACCGCTTCCTGTCCAAAATTTTTACGCAGAAAATCTTCAATTCTTCGAGTGATATTTTTTGTCCACCAGGATTCTCCTTTTTTCTCTTCCGCAGTTTTTTCTTCCCGTTTACCGTGATTGTTTTGGATATTCCATTCATAAGCGATATTAACAATCGAATCCACTTCAGCTTTGGAACGCCGTTTTGCGGCAATCTTCAGCGTTTCAGGGTAGGCAATTATCCGCATTTCTTCGCCGCCTGGCTGCAATTGTAATGAATCGGGGTGAATGAATTGGGCGATCCCAATACTCGGATTAGCCTGTACTCGGATGTCAACGCTTTCCAAACCGCTGTTGCTTTCAATAAAACCGGCGAGAATAATTAACAGACCCTGCCCGGTAATCATTGCAAAGCGATAAAATGTGGACCGCACCCCCACATAAAAAGCCTGTTCATGTTCGGACAGTCCCAGCATGTAAAAACCGTCAGCAGCGATATCATGTGTCGCTGAACTGAAAGCCAACAGCCAGAAGAAGGCCAGAGTGTACTGGAAAAAATTGGGCACCGGAATGGTTAATGCCACACCGCCCAAACCAGCCCCGACGATGAGTTGCATGGTTACAATCCAAAAACGTTTGGTTTTTAAAAGGTCAACTACCGGGCTCCACAATGGTTTGATGACCCAGGGCAGATATAGCCAGCTCGTGTAAAGGGCAATATCGGTGTTGGATATACCCATACGTTTATACATGATTACAGAAACGGTCATCACGACGATGTAGGGAATGCCTTCAGCATAATAGAGCGTGGGTACCCAAAACCATGGAGAGCGGTTCTTTTTCTCCATTACTTCTCCGCTGAGTAGATTTTTTTTAATTGGCTGCCGGGAAAATAATGAGAAAGAATTTCTTCAGCAGAGAATCCTTTTAGGGACATCCCCAGTGCCCCAATTTGACAGAGACCGACCCCGTGTCCCCAGCCTCCACCGTGCAGAGTAAAACTTGTGGGGATTCCATCCTTATCCGGGCTTTCAGCATGAACGAGAAAGGCGGAACTGAATAGAAATTTTGGGTGCATGGCTTGCCGGATTCCGAACTCATTTTTGACATCAATCGCCTGCGGCTCTTCGTTCTGATCGAGATAATGAATGGTTAGAAAATTAGTACGCCCGGAACCGCCTCTTCTTTTGATTTCGATTTGTTTGATCGCAGTTGCACTGATGTGAAGATGACGGTTAATATTTTCGGCCATTTCTGATTGGGAGACATTCGTCTGCCAGCGAAAATAGCGACCCTGCTCATCCACGCTGCCGAGATACTTTTTAAGATTTTCTTCCGGGATAACCACTGGGCTGCAAAATGTTTTTGGAGAACTATTGATCCACTTTTCAAAATTCCTCTCATCGGAGAGGGGTTTTTGCCATTCGGGTGGTTCCTCCATGGAATCTGCTTTTACCTGCAAATAATCCAGTGGCTTGCTTCCCCAGATGGTATCAAAAGATTCCATTACGCCCCCGCAGCTTTTGGAATATCGGGCGTCGCAAATGGTATCATCATAAATCAGCACCTGACCAAATGTGCGCATAGCCCCTTCCAGCGATTGATCAGTCAGGAATGTGGTACCCTGATATCTCTGGCAGCAGTCGTCATTACATACATCAATTCCAAAGTTGATATGCTTCTGTTCCACATTTGCCAGCATCCAGGAACGCGCGGCAACGGTCTGTGCTTCAATCAGCGCAGCGGGGCAAGCCGCACCCATTTCAGAAGTTGCCACGCATGCCAGGTATTGCTCAATCGGCATTTCATTGATTACCAGAAGATTATTTTCATGAGGTTTCAGGATCACATTTCCGGGAAGGGTGACATCAATATATTTTTTCCAATGGAATTCGCGGCCACTGATAACTCCTTTTATTTTTATCCCCGACCGGGGTGCCGGTGCGGGGATATCATCGAGGGGACCGATTTTTGCAATGTCTGGAGCAAGATACTTCTCTTCTCCCAATCTGAAGCTTATTCCATCCCTAGTAAGCTCGAAATTAATTGTTTCAGCAGATTCGGGCACAATGGTCTTAGCCGAAAACGCCAATTGATATTGAATATCTTTGGGGATGACTATGTTTATTGAAGTGTATCTATCTTCCGGTAAAACAATGCCGACATTCAAAACGGGTTCCGTATTGGGAATAACTCCCGGTTGTAGCATTCTGGATCATCCTTTATAGGTTAAGTAGGCGTCAATCCCGGCACCCAAAGCCGGCGCTTCCCGAAGTTTAGAAATTTGAATTATATTATTCAAGTCCGAATAGTGAACTTTTGCCTCAGCGCTTAGATCCTTCGAATTTGAAATCAGGACGCTTAGACTTGTGATTACCGGATTACGTAGCACCTGCTTGCCGAAACCCGAATCGAACAATTCACCCAATCTCTGACCTACAATAACACAATCGAAAACACTTCCCATATAATGATGCTCCTTATTTAACTGCGGACGGTTGGGGTTAACAAACTGGAAAACACCTAGGCTGCCGGAATATAAGCTGGTGATGCGTTCAAAAAACAGCATGCCGAGATTTTCCACTGCCAATTCTATCATTTTCCGGGCAGCGCTATCTCCTTTTGCGGCAAGCTTGGCAATCTGCAGCGGATAAACACCCTGCTCGTTCAATTTAGAGACTTTTTTCCCTGATATTTCTGCATATACCGCCTGCATGCCTCCCACAGATGTAAAACGCTCCAAAGATCGCCCATCTGCACTCTTCATTTCCCATGTTTTCGCCAGCCAATCTTTTATTAAATCAAAAGGAAGCAATTCGCCATACAGTTTCATGGCGTCGGCTACCCCTGTACCTCCACCAAGATAATATGCATTTTGGACACTTCTGAACAAACCCTCGGCAGCATAGTTTTCACCAATACCGCAATAATCCGCATCGCTACCTAGATGATGCACCGGCGAAAGGAGTTCGATATTCTTTTGGGAAAGACGCTTTTCGAGCAGTTCCGCATAATGAATCATCCGAGGACCATTGGCCAAAACAGAAATGCCCCGACGGTCTTCTGTTTTCAGACCCGGCATACCGATGCCCACCAGAATTTTCTTACCACTATTTTTTTCAAATAAATCTTCAACCACTGCTGCGCTGGCTTCAACATAAACAGCTTCCTGCTTTTTCTCGGCGGTTGTTGGCTGAATATTTCCAGCATCCATTTGGGAGAGTTGATCGGGAATTGGAACTGGCTCAAAGTCTGCAACAAAGCCAGGAATTTCATCATAAGATTTTGAAGAACTCAAATTGCCTAGCTTGAAAGTGCGGTCTTCTTCGTTAACAATTACCTGCCACCCACTTACTTTTGTGGCGCCGCCGTCGATTCCTACTAATATTACGCCCTTCATTGTCTTTCCTCGAATTCTCAAATTTAGCTTTTGTTAAGTTTAATCCTGCGTTTGATAGCCTCTGCACGCATATCGTCTTTAGCCTCGTCGTTGCGGTCGATGGTCTGCTGATCAATGCTATGGTCGGTCCCGCCGGAGTGACGTACCACCTCATAAATCGCCTCCCAAACCCTGCCAATGCGGTGTTTCTCACTAATCTGCAAAACCATGTTGTAATCTTCACCATAATTGCGCGCATAGGGATCCTCATTGACGCTGAAACCGATTTCGCGAATTAATTGGATAGGGATTGAACGGGGAGCACCGGCACCGTTGATCCGTAGCAGATTGTTGCGACCGTTATCTTCAGTCCATTCATCATGGGTTACAACCGGTAAATTTTCCATCCGCGAATAATTGCCCGCATCATCTTTTTCCCATACCTCATAGGAACCGATCACCATTCCGATTTTCGGGTCCTCTTCATAAACAGACAGAATTTTTTCGATGGCATCCGGTTTCAGGCGATCATCGGAATCCAATTGAACATAATATTCGCCCCTGGCAATTGCCGCACCCATATTCAAGCACAAGCCCAAATTATTGATATCATAAACAAGAAGCCGGACATCGGGTTTTGCGGCATCGTATCGATCGCCGGACTCCATATACCTCCTAACGGAATCACAAGTGGGATCACCGGGGCCGCCATTCACAACAATAATAACCTCCACTTCTTTTACTGTCTGGTTCTGCACACTCTCAATTGCGGTGGCGATAAATTCCGGGCGGTTGTTAACCGGGATGATAACCGTGGCTTTCAGCTCTGCGTCTTCCGGCGCTGCTGGACGTGGCCCATAATGCTCTCCTGGAGTAAGATGAGCGTTTATTCGCTGAAGATGCCCGGTGAGAACTTGCTCCGCTTCAACTTGGCTTTCTTTGGAAGCAAGCAGGTAATCGAAAACGTTGTGCCCCTTTGCTGCTGCCACTGCTCGATATAACGAGCCGGCATAACGGTTTGCTATGTGAGTGAGTTCGTATCTTTCCGACAATTTCAGACGGAGGTCATATAGCGTATTGAACTTAATTTTTTCGTCGGCAAAACAGACCGACTGCAACGCTTCTTTTTTTAAGAAAAGTACTTTACCGTAATCCTGGTTATCCCGCACTCTTCCAATGTGATGTTTCAGCAAGTGGATTTCCTGAATCTGTCCGTCCTGCTCTAATTCATAATCTGCGTAGATCATTCCTATCGCAGGATTTGTCTTCATTGGCAGCCGGAAGAGGTCGAATGCGCCAAGCTTTAAAGTAATTTCACAATCGCGGTTATCGAGATATAATATGAATGCCGAATCACTGTTCTTGAAGGCCTGATTTAAACCAACCCCCGATGTATCCCCAGAATGAATCCAACTAATTTTATATCCATCATTAACCAGACGACCCAATTCCTTTTGCAGGTCTGAATCTTCTTTATCACAGAGAATGAATACCTCGCGGATTGACCCGGATTGACCGAGAGTTGAATGAATTGTGGCTTTCAAGCTTTCTTGTGAAATGGAACTATGAAGCACAACGTCGGTAGAAGTATCGGACATTTTTAACTCCTATAATTGGTTTCCATATTTAGTAAAGCAAATATTCTTCACGCAGCTTTTTAAAATCTTTTAATTCTTCCTGCCACTTTGCCTGAATTTCTGAAACAGGATAGCCAGTTATTAAATAGTTCATAATATAATCACTGCCGGTTACTTTAGCGAAGGCTTTTCTCCTTTTTTCGTTGGCGAAAATATCATTGTCAGGGTACAATCTTATGATAGTACTTATCATGTGCAAACCGGTAACATAAGAATTAAATTTATTTCGGTCGGTGATATGAATTTGTACTCCCTGGCAAACCTCACCTTTGAAAGTAGCATAGTATGGTTTGTAGTAAAGGGGCCGGAACTTAACCCCGGCAATTCCTAATTTATTCAATTCTTCTGCCAACTCGTAACCATTAATCCAGGGCGCTCCCATTATTTCAAAAGGTAGAGTGTAGCCTACACCTTCAGAAATTGTTCTCAATTCACCATAGACACCTGTTGCACTCATAAAAAGTGTGGTTTTCCAGTGAGGTACATGAGGAGATGTTGGAACCCACGGCAGTTTTGTGCCCTCCCAGAACATTTCCCGTTTCCAATTCAGCATCGGAATCACCGTTAATTTGCAGTTTATAATAAAGGCATTATTAAACAGGCTTGCTAGTTCTCCAATAGTCATCCCATGGCGGTATGGAATTGGGTACATCCCCAAAAAGGAAAAGAAACCTTTCTGCACCAGATTCCCTTCAACCGCCATGCCGCCAAGCGGATTGGGGCGGTCCAGGACGATCACTTCTTTGTTAAACTCAGCAGCAGCTTCCATTACTTTTGCCATTGTGTATATAAACGTATAAGCTCTGACACCGATATCCTGTATATCAATCACCAGAACATCTACATCACGCAGCATTTCTTCTGTAGGTTTGCGGTGTTCTCCATAAAGGCTAAATACTACAATCCCGGTATGAGGATCCACTTCATGACCGATTCTTTCTCCGGCATCAATTGCGCCCCGGATTCCATGCTCCGGTCCAAACAAAGTCGTGAGGTTCACTTCCGGATTACTAAAAAATTCGTCGCTTGTGCTTCTTAGATTTCTGTCCACACCGCTTGGATTTGTTATTAATCCGACTTTTTTATCTTTCACCAGATTAAGGTGATTTTGAAGAAAATTCTCAACGCCGAGAACCACTATCTTTTCACGCGGGCCGCTATCCTTATCCGTCACCTTCATTTGTGTCGCACATGAGGAAAACAGAAGTGCGATTATTGCAGCCACATAATAAATTCCAAAGAATTTCATTTTATCCATAATCAGTCCAATTTGATAATAATTTTATTTTATAGTGAAATTAAAGAAGGAATAATAAAATACATTTATCAAAAATAAAATTTAAAATGAAATTTTTCATCGATGGTGAAAGATTAGTTGTGACTAAAAATTACCTCGCTCCAGTGATATGCTTGTAGAAGCAAACCGTAGCAAAATATGAAACGATGTAATGTTAACACCTTCTTCTAAAATGGATATTCGCAAACTGCAGATTTCAAATCCGCGATATGAGATATCGCCCTTGCGGAGTCTAGCCTCTTAAAATTTCCTGCGGTTGATGAATTGTGTTAGTACCATCCCGATTGGTCAGGATGCCAGAAAATTTGTATAGATTTTCTCAGACTATAGGCACTACTTAATTTGAACGATCAAATTTCTTTCTTTATAAAATAACTTTGTATTTGAAATAATGAACTTTTTTGGTGAAAATTAGCATCGGTGAGGCGGTTAGAAAAATTTTAAACACTTTCGTCCCTATTCTGAGATTTAAGAGGAAAACAATATGAAACGTGGGATACTGCTTTTTGGGATATTAATATTCATATTCAGTTGTGCCCCGAAATTGGTATTAATCGGTCCTGAATATGACTACAGCGAAATGGATAAACGCACCATCAAAATGCACAAAAAGATTGAGGTGTTTATCTATTATGCGGTTACAGAGGGCAATCCGTTAAAATTGAATCCCAATACCCGAATCGATACATTGATAATCGACGAAAAAAATTTCAACATCCTGGTCGATTTCAATAAATTTTTTTCCTACACTCCGCTTCGGGAAGATAATGTGAACCAGGTCTACAAATCAATTCGGGAGATGATTGATAAAAAATACCGAAAATATGACCTGCAAATCCGTTCTATGAAATACCCTATTCAGGATTTGATACCTAATCACTTCCGTTCTCGAAAGGAAGATCACGATATTTCCCGGAAACCGCTGCCGGATGACCAACGACCGCTGCCAATAGTCCGTAAGCTGCTTCCCTGGTCAGCTCCGAGCGGTCTTGAAGGAAAGAACATTGTCGTTGCCCACAGCCACGGTTGGTATTATGATAACATCGAAAAACGCTGGGAATGGATGAGGCCCCGGCTCTTCCAAACCGTAGAAGATCTATTGCCGATGTCATTTACCATACCATATTTGATTCCCATGTTGGAGAATGCCGGAGCATATGTATTTGTACCAAGAGAACGGGATGTCCAGGCTAACGAAGTAATTGTCGATAACGATTCGCTTTCATCGAAAACCAGTGAATATTTCGAATGGCAAAATAAGCCCGATTTCACATGGCAGAACGGTCTCGACAGTGGATTTGCCCTAAGTGCAGTGCCTTATTTCTATGGTGTGAATCCCTTTCACCAGGGGACGTATCGATTTACCACTTCGGATTCTACTGCATCAGCCGGAATAAACTGGGTTCCGGATATTCCCGCGGATGGCAGATATGCCGTATATATTTCATTCCGATCCGCTCCCGAAAGTGTTGAGGATGCCCGATATACTGTGCTACATCGCAGTGGAAGCAGCAGTTTTTTAATCAATCAGAAAATCGGGGGAAGCACATGGGTCTATTTGGGCACGTTTTCATTCTCAAAAGGCGTTCATCCGGATTCGGGCAGTGTGCGGTTAACCAATGTCAGCGAGAGTGGGGGCCGCTTAGTCTCCGCTGATGCAGTCCGGTTTGGCGGCGGAATGGGTAATGTCAGTCGTGGTGGTTCCGTGAGCGGGCGACAGCGTTTCTTAGAAGGTGCCCGCTATTATTTGCAATATGCCGGCATGCCGGATTCGCTGGTTTACAGCCATTCAAATAATAAGGATGACTACATCGATGATAGATACAGCCGGCCCGAATATGCCAATTTTCTGAAAGGCGCACCTTATGGTCCTAATAAAGACAGGCAGCTAGAAGGATTGGGTGTACCGATCGATCTTTCCTTAGCTTTTCATACCGATGCTGGCATTTCTGAAAGTGATACCACCATCGGAACTTTGATGATCTACAGCAGTCTTGGCGCTGATACCACGGATGTTTATCCGGATTCCGTATCTCGCTTGGCCAATCGGGATTTTGCGGATATCCTGCAGACAGAAATCGTCGAAAACATCAGAAACAGCTTCGATCCGGTCTGGAACCGCAGGGATTTAATGAATTCCAATTACACCGAAGCATATCGGCAGAACATGCCAAGCGGTTTGCTGGAATTACTTTCGCACCAAAATTTTGGCGACATGATGTTTGGCATGGATCCGCGTTTTCGATTTCTGGCATCACGTGCCATATATAAGGGGATGTTGAAATTCTTGGCCACTTCATATGACTACGAATATGTGGTTCAACCACTGCCGGTCACTCATTTCAGCGCCACTTTTGACTCAAGCGGGAAACTGCTCCTGCGATGGCAGCCCCAGGAGGATTCCTCAGAAGAAAGTGCTATATCCGAAAAATACATCGTTTACTCAAGACGCGGCGGCTCCGATTTCAGTTTAACCAAAATTGTTTACGAGCCCATAGCCATTTTTGAAAATCTTACCCCGGGAATAATATACAGTTTTAAAGTAGCCGCAATAAACGAAGGCGGGAAGAGTTTTGACTCGGAAATATTGTCTGTTTGTAAGATGCCCAATGCAGCGAAACAGATATTAATTATTAATGGATTTGATCGTGTGAGTGCACCAGCTATCATTTCAGGAGACAATTTCAGCGGATTTTGGAATGTTGAAGACCAGGGTGTCCCGGATCATTTTGACATAGGATTCACCGGGGCACAATTTGATTTTGCCAAAACTTCGGAATTCAGAATCAATGATGCACCAGGACATGGAAACAGTTTAGCAGGATTTGAAACCAAAATTATCCCCGGAAATATTTTCGATTTTCCTTCCGTCCATGGGGAGTCCATAAAAAACGCCGGGTATTCATTTGTATCATGCAGCGATGAAGCGGTGATGGATGGCTTAGTTGATTTAAGGGAATTCGAAATGGTGGATCTGATTCTCGGCGAAGAGAAGGAAACTCACTGGCAAAAACCGGTAATGGATTCGGTTTGGGGAATTCCTTTCAAAACATTCCCACAAAAGTTGCAGGAAAAAGTCAGACAATTTATTGGGAACGGAGGTAACATTTTTATTTCGGGCGCATACCCAGGTAAAGATATGTTTGCCGGCAAAGATACCCTGAATCAGGATGTTAGATTCGCCGAAGATGTGCTTCATTATTCCTGGGCAATTGATCATGCCTCGAGCAGCGGCAAAGTTTATTTTAATACCGATTCCTTGTTTTCCAGCGATTCTTTACTACAGTTTAATCAGGATTACCACTCGCAAATCTATACGGTAGAGGCACCAGACGCCATAATTCCTGTGAAAGACTCATACACAATCCTTCGTTATTCAGATAATAATTTTAGTGCTGCCGTTGCCCACAAGGGCACATATTCGACCATAATTATGGGATTTCCTTTCGAAACGATAATCGAGAAAAAACAGCGGGATTACTTAATGAAAATGATTCTCGAGTTTTTTCAGTAGTATAATTTCCAGGAGGGAAAAAAACCTTGCAAATTACCCGTTGGCATTGAATATTGTAAATTTAAGAATCAGTGTTGAAATCGAGTCCAGCTCAGGCAAAATCAAATATTTGCTTGCGAAAATCGATTTATGAAAAGGAAACAATCGTGACTTCGAAAGAAAGAATTAAGAAAACCATGAATCTCCAAACTTCCGATCGTGTCCCTGTCATGTGTCAGCTTTCAGTCGGACATTATTTTTTGCATTCCGGAATCGAACCGATGGATATTTGGTATACCTCTGAGGGATTTGCGGAAGCTTTGATAAAAATGTGCCGCCAGTATCATTTTGATGGTATTCTCATTAACCTTCCGGGAAGGGATCCCAATTACGAAAAAGAAATTAAATCCACCGTGAGAGGAGAATCCGACAGCATCATCCATTGGAAAAACGGCAATTATACTACCTTTCCGAATGATGATAATCCTCATTATTATATAGCCGACGGCACACGTTATTTTCCAACATTCGGCGAGCTGGAACCGGAAAATTTGTTCTATGTGGAACCATGGGACTTCACCGATATTACTTATCCCTACACATGGGGATTTGAGAAAAATCCGCGCCCTTTTGAAGATTTTTTTCCTGATTATCATTTTGATACAATTAAAATTGTAAAGAAAAAAATGGGAGAATCAATTTCCGTTCAATCAGAAATTTTTTCGCCCTGGTCTCAATTTCTAGAATTGCTAAATTACGAAAATGCCTTGATGGCCATCTTAGATGATCCTGGCAAGGCAAAAGCCTGTCTGGAACGGTTGACCGCAGGAGCTGTCGATCTTGCTAAAAAGCAGGCCGATCATGGTGTTGATGCGGTTCTGATATCCTCTGCTTTCGCAGGAGCGGGTCTGATTTCAAAAGACCATTATCAGGAGTTCGTGCTGCCGTACGAAAAAAGAATAATCCAGGAGTTTAAAAAAGATTATTCAATCCCAATTTATACGCATACTTGCGGCAGCATCGGTGACCGGCTCGATTTGATGGTTGCCAGCGGCACCAATGGAATTGATACACTCGATCCCCCTCCGCTGGGAACAGTAGATCTTGAAGAGGCAAAAAGGATTCTTAGAGGAAAAGCTTTTATTAAAGGAAATATTGATCCGGTAAACACACTTTTAAACGGCGATAAAAATCAAATTGAACAGGATGTAAAATGGCGAATTGGAGTTGGCAAGCCCGATGGTGGGTATATTCTCAGTACCGCCTGCTCTGTGGCACCGCACACTCCCCCATCCAGTATTGAGTTGCTGGCAGAGTTAGTAGAAAAATATGGAAAATACTAGGGTAACAAAGGGAAATTCATATTTCCCGCCGATAGACGCAAATAAATTTTAGTCGGAAAGAACAATTTATAGTACAAATATAGACAAATTAGAACTAAGACCAGGAATGAATCACGATATATAGCGATCTGAAAGATTGCAGATTTGAAATTTTATAAATTCACTGCATAAATTTTTAGCTGGTCAGTCCTTTAACCGAAAAGGGGTATCATGAACAGTAGTGATTTTCTAAAATTATTGGGCTCCAATACCATCCTGCTATGCGATGGTGCCATGGGCACCGAGCTTCAAAAGCGCGGAATGCCGACCGGTGTTTGCCCGGAAGAATACAACATTTCTCATCCGGATTTAGTGCAAGGGATTTACTCCGACTACTTTGGTGCCGGTTCGGATATCTTGGAAACCAACACCTTTGGAGGAAATCGTTTAAGATTAGCAATGCACAATTTCGAGAACAGAGTATCCGAGTTTTGTCGAAAATCGGCTGAACTTGCAAAGGAAGTTTGTCCGAACGGTAAATTTGTTGCCGGTTCGATAGGCCCAACCGGAGACATCATTGAGCCTTTGGGTACACGCACGGTTCGGGAAGTCTATGATATTTTTGCCGAACAAGCCGAAGCACTCGCCGAAGGCGGCGCTGATGTAATTTTTGTGGAAACTATGATGGCTCCCGAAGAGGCGGAAATTGGAATAAAAGCGGCAAAAGAAAAAACCGGTTTACCGGTAGTTTCTACAATGACTTTTGAACTTGGCAAATCTGGCCTGAGAACCATGTGGGGAGTCGATGTGCCAACTGCTGTAAAACAACTGACGAATGCCGGCGCAGATGTCATCGGAGCAAATTGCGGGAAGGGATTTGAGGAAATGATTCAGATTGTTAGAGAGATGCGACCGCTTACAACCAAACCGATCATAGCCCAATCAAATGCTGGAATTCCTGATTTGGTAGAAGGAATACCTGTTTACAAAGAGACACCGGAGAACATCAGACCCAAAACGAAAACTCTTCTCGAGCAAGGAATTAATATTCTTGGCGGCTGCTGCGGTATTGGCCCGGAACACATTAGAATGATGCGGGAACTGGTTGACGAATTTATGAAAAACCGATGAGCATGAAAAAGAGTAAACAGATGATACGAAAGTTTTTTTTGTTATCCTTGCTTGTTTTCATATGCAATCTGTCATTTTCAGGTACGAATCCAGAACAGTCTCTCACTACAAAACTAAAAAATACGACAAATGAATTTAATGGTAACGTCGGGATTTATGTGCGCCATCTAAAAACCGGGGAAACCGTTGAAATTAGTGCAGATTCTTTATTCCCGACCGCCAGCATGATCAAAGTGCCGATCATGCTCAAAATATTCGATATGATCGACCACGGCATAATGAATTATGACGATGAACTGGTATGGTATGCCGATTCAATCGCCTACCCTTATGCTGGAAGTATCCTTTATTCATTTCAGGAAGGTAAATCGATATCGCTAAAAATAGTTGTATCTTTAATGATGAGTTATAGTGATAACCATGCCAGTTTGTGGTGTCAGAAATTAGCTGGTGGTAGCCAGATAAATCGATGGCTGGAAAACAACGGCTTTAAAAATACCCGGGTTAATTCACGTACTGAAGGCCGGCAAAATGATTGGAAGAAGTATGGCTGGGGACAAACAACTCCCCGTGAAATGGCCGAAATGCTGGTTTTGATCCGGGAAGGGAAGGCTGTATCACCTGCGGCCAGCGAAGAAATGTACCGTGTTCTCACTCGTCCCTACTGGCATGACGTTGCGTTATCACAGATTCCCCCATATATTCAAGTTGCCTGCAAAAATGGAGCGGTCGGTGATTCGCGTTCTGAAGTATTACTTGTCAATGCACCATCAGGAGATTATGTATTTTGCATTATTACAAAAAATCAACAAGATACAAGTTGGAATCATGATAATGAAGGATATGCATTAATCCTGAATACATCAAGACTACTCTGGGAACATTTTGAACCGGATCATCCATGGTCACCGGCTATGGATGCAGAAAAATATCGCTGAAGCAAAAGCTAAATATCCAAAAATAAATTTTGTTGATTTTAAAGGGGAAGGATTTTTAAATATTTAAACACTTTTTATATACGATTTGTCTAATATTAAGGTACAAATAAAAATGCGGAGTTTAGAATGAAGTCGAGCTTATATTGCATAGTTCTCATTCTGATTTTTCTTCGATTGGGCCATGGCGGATGGGAAATTGCATCTGAACCAGTCAAACTAGTTGAAGAAGCAGGGGAAATTTACATGAATCCGGTTTGGTCCCCGACTGGTGAATGGATTGCTTATACAAAATTTGGATATAGGGGAATATGGGTGACAAACCCGGAAAACCGAGAGGTCAGGCAACTGACAGATGAGACAGCTTCAGGATTTGGATTTCGCTGGTCTAATAGCGGAAAAGCAATTGCTGCAAGGACGCTGAATTACCAGGGAAGAATGCCCTTTAATCAGGTGAAAATATTCAACATTGAAAATGATAAATCGTGGGCAGTATCTGATAGAAAACAACGCTTTCGCGGAATTCCGCATTGGTCATCAAATGACGATCAAATATATATTTTGGGTAGCCGCAATGTAAATATCTTTGAATCCGAATTGGAGGAGATGGAGCAGAAATTCAGCGCAACAAAAAAGCAAAGAGTCTATTTACAATCCGGTAAAATCGTTGTGGAAGACCCAGATCATGCGTCGAAAACAATTCTAGAACCGATAAGCGGCAGAGAATACATAAATCTTGAGAGTTCACCAGATGGCAGCAAAATCGCCTTCGAGGTATTTGGCGGCAACATGTACGTTGTTAATGTGGATGGAACCGGATTGGTCGATTTGGGTATCGGGTATCGACCCAGATGGGCACCGGACGGGGAATACCTCGTTTATATGGTTACAGAGGATGACGGACATCGCTTTACATCCTCAGATATTTATACCATTAAGATCGACGGGAGTGAAAAAGCCAATCTAACAAACACGGCGGATGTGCTGGAGATGAATCCATCCTGGTCGCCGAATGGTAAGTATATCGCCTTTGACACCTATGCAGAAGGCAATATTTATATCGTTGAAGTAGATAATTTACGATGAGGGTTTCAAATGCATTTCAAAATGACAATTTTTTGGATGATTATTGCTTTAATTTCTGCCCAATCTTTCGCCCAGGTTACCGGGTTGGCGGGATGGGATATTTACCTTGATCCCGGCCATAGCCGCACTGAAAATATGGGCGTATATAATTATTCAGAGGCGGAAAAGAATCTACGTGTTTCCTTGAATCTGCGGGAAATATTGTTGACCCAAACCGACATCGACACTGTGTGGAGTTCCCGCTATAATGATAACGTCCAGGTGTCACTCAGTCAAAGAACGGATCAGGCAAATGCTTTCGGTGCTGCTTGGTATCATTCTATTCACAGTAACGCCAGTGGAAGTCCTCAAACTAATAATACCCTCCTCCTGTGGGGTCAGCTTTATAACGGGCTGGAAAAAACACCCCAGGGTGGGCAGGAAATGAGTAGTTATATGATCGATATTCTTACCCGCGGAATGCGGATACCTACTATAGGTTCCTGGGGAGATTGCTCGTTTTATGGCACATGTTCTGCCGGTTTTCCGGGGCCTTATTTGCATGTCAACCGGAATACAATAATGCCTTCCGAACTAAGTGAGGCAGGCTTTCATACCAGTACTGTTCAGAATGTCCTCAATATGAATGCAGAGTGGAAAAGATTGGAGGCTTATACATTTTACTGGTCCATTCTTGAATATCATGGACTCCCCAGACCGCCGGTTGGAATTCTTGTCGGAATCATTTTTGATGTAGAAAAGAACCGTCCCCTGAATGGGGCCCATGTTCGGATTGACGGATTGCCTGAATTTGAGTACACCACAGACACCTACAATTCATTGTTCTATAAATATACCAGTGATCCGGAATTGCTGCATAACGGTTTCTATTACTTCGAGGGGCTCTCCCCTAACTCTACGCTCGATGTAATCGTGGAAGCGTACGGTTTTCACAGCGATACAACCTCTGTTGTTATTATTGATACATTCTTCACATTTTTGGATGTGGACTTAATCTCATCTTTGCCACCAACGATTACATCTACTATTCCTGAACAAAATCAAATCGATGTCTCAACGGTCGATGACATCATAGTCAATTTTAGCAGGCGAATGAATACCGCTTCAGTGGAATCGAATTTCTCCCTGGATCCTCCATCGAATCTTAATTTTACATGGCAGAATCTGGCCAAAAGGTTGATTATTCATACAGATACACTTTATAACGATACCCTCTACACACTTACAATCTCAAAGGATGCTCTTGATTTGTACGATCATCAACTGGACGGGAATGGTGATGGAATTGGCGGAGATGACTTTACGCTTTCCTTCACTACCACCGCCGCAGATGTTACGCCACCGCAAATTGTAGCGGAATATCCACCCCTTAACGCAATTGATGTAGAAAATCCTCCCATTATCAATTACGAAATGGATGAACCTCTCCTGGAGTCTTCTGTGACTCAAAACAGTATTATTCTTGAGGATGCTGTCAATCATGATCCAATCTCTGGAACATTGAAACATTACATTTTCAATGAAAAGAGCATTTTAAGTTTTTTTCCGGATATGCTTCTGAATCCGGATACAGAATATTTATCAAGAGTTCAACCAGGATTAAAAGATATTTGGGGAAATACAATTCAAAGCGAGCAAATTTTTAATTTCACTACTGGCGGATTTGTTTATACTGTTACCGAAATTGATAATTTTGAATCCAATCTTCTCAACAACTGGTGGCCACCGTTACAGAGCGGAAGTACAACCGGCGTTGATCCAAATGCAACCTCACGGGGAAATAATAGCCAGTATACTAATTTGTTAAGTGGCAGCACACGTTCAATGCGGGTGAGCTATGGGTGGGATACTAATGCATCTGAGTGGCTGATCCGGGAATATCTCTCCGGAGGGAGCCCGAGAAATGTTACATTCGATACCAGTTACCTCCTTCAAATGTATGTTTTTGGAGACGGTAGCGGAAACCAAATTCGCTTTGCTGTTGATGATAATGTTCCCGGAGGGACATTCGATCACGAAGTCAGCCAATGGTACACAATTGATTGGACCGGCTGGCGGCTTATCTCCTGGGATCTGGCCAATGATCCTGTCGGAATCTGGATTGGTGATGGAAATCTTGATGGAACACTAAGGATCGACAGCATCCAGTTAACCTACGTTCAGGGAGCCGCTGAAAGCGGAAGTATCTACATCGACGATCTGCGATTGGTTAAGAAAGTTTCAGTGGGTATTGCGGATGAAGAAATACCAGAGATTCCCAGAGAATTTACCCTATCACAAAATTTCCCCAATCCTTTTAATCCGGAGACCACCATCAAATATACTGTCCCTGAAAATGCGCGGCATGTAAAACTGGTTGTTTATGATATGCTGGGTCGGGTTGTCAATACATTAGTTGATGAAATTAAGCCAATTGGTACCTATGAAATTCGCTGGGACGGCAAAACAAATCGTGGACAAAATGTCGGAAGTGGAACCTATTTGTACAAAATTACCATCGGCGAATTTAGCCAAACCCGTAAAATGGTGCTACTACGTTAATTTGGTTCTTCATCTGAATCCGGATTAATTTCCAAAATGGGACGTTAGAATGAAAATCATCCCGATACCTTTGCTCATTTTAATACTTTCCTTCCATGGATTTGCACAGTTGTCCAAAACAGCTTTCATTAACGGCAAAATTTATACCGTTGAAGAGAAACAACCACTCGCTGAGGCTATCGTCACACAGGGCGGCAAAATCATTTTTGTCGGCAGTAACGCCACCGCAAATGATATCATCGATAATCGCACTCAGATAATCGATTTAAATGGCAAGCTCATGCTTCCCGGCTTCATTGACAATCACACCCATTTTACCGGCGGTGGTTTTTATCTGCGAGGTGTTGATTTAAGACCAGCCCGTTCCACCAAAGAATTTCGAAGTATTCTTAAAAAATATGCCGAACAACATCGTGGTGAGTGGATAACCGGCGGTGATTGGGACCATGAACAATGGGAAACGCAGGAATTACCCACCAAAGAAATGCTCGATGACTTTTCCCCGGACACGCCAATCTTTGTCAGCCGTTTTGACGGCCACATGGCTGTAGCCAATTCATACGCTATGCAGTTGGCCGGAATAAACAAAAATACTGCTGCACCAGAGGGTGGATTAATCGTAAGAGATGAGAAAACAGGCGAGCCAACCGGCGTATTTAAAGACAATGCCATGGATTTAATTTATAAAGTTATTCCTGCATCCACATTCGAACAGCGGGAAGAAGCCGCTTTACGGGCATTGAAAGAAGCGAAGGAAAATGGCATTACCAGCATTCAGGATATCACTTCTCCAAACGATTTGAGAGTATACCAGAAATTGGAGAAAGATGGGTTGTTGACCTGCAGGATTTACACCCGTCTGCCAATTTACCGCTATAAGAATCTGGTAGATGCCGGAATACAGGCAGGATTTGGAAGCGATAAACTCAAAATTGGTTCTTTGAAAGGATTTGCAGATGGCTCTCTGGGCTCAAGCACTGCTCTTTTTTTTGAGCCCTACAATCAGGATACCGCCACCCGAGGATTGGGAATGGAAATTCTGACTGATGGTCGTCTGCGAACGTGGTCAAAAGACGCTGACAAAAACAGACTGCAACTCTCAATTCACGCTATTGGAGACAGCGCCAATTATCTGATGCTGAACATTTTCGAAGAAATAATCAATGAAAATTCAGAATGGGATCGAAGATTCCGGATCGAACACGCCCAACACGTCCGTTTTGAAGATATTGCACGGTTTGTCGAATTGGGTGTTATCGCTTCTGTACAGCCCTTTCATGCCATTGACGATGGTGTGTGGGCGGAAAAACGAATTGGGGACAGAATAAACTATACCTACCCATTCAAATCATTTCTGGATGCAGGGGTGAAAATGTGCTTCGGTAGCGATTGGACCGTTGGTCCACTGGATGCATTATACGGTATTTATGCCGCAGTCACCCGCCGGACTCTGGATGGCAAGAATCCCGATGGATGGTTACCGGAACAGAAAATTTCTGTGGAAGAGGCCATAAAATGCTACACCATAAACAGCGCTTATGCCGCTTATGAAGAAGATATCAAAGGCAGCATTGAAGTGGGAAAATTGGCTGATTTAGTCGTATTGAGCGATGATATCCTCACCCTCGACCCGGTGAAGATAAAAGCTGTAAAAGTGGATATGACCATTTTTGATGGCGAGATTATCTATGATGGAGATTAGTTAACGAAGCCTAGTACTCGAGTGATTTGAGACTAAGTGAGAATATTGAATTAGAGAAATCCTTCTTCCTTCATCCTGAGTGGAGCCGAAGCCTGACTTAGGTCTAAAAAAAACCCGATAGATTTCCTGCAAATAAGCCGTGATTATGCTGGGTGGCAGATTTTACATGTTTAGTTGCCGGACTTCTGAATGGCTCAAAATATAGACTCTGCATTGTGATATGAAAAAAGTTGATCAACAAAAAACGCCCCGTGAACATCAAAATTTTGAAGAACTACTGGCTGATCTTTCTGCTAAATTAGTCAATCTTCCGCTAAAATCCATCGACGAGGCAATTGAATCCAGCATGAAAACACTGGTAGAATTCTTTGAGACGGACCGCTGTCATATCGGCACATTCTCTGATGATCAATCCAAAATTACTGTTTCATTTTTTTATTCACGCCCCGGTATTGACATCCCGCAAATTACTGGTATTGGAGAACATTATTTATCTTTTGTTTATGAGAGTATTAAACAAGATAAATTGATTGCTTTTTCAAAACCGTCCGAATTACCCGATTCTGCCCGGCAAGATCACGAGGTGATAGAAAAAATGGGAATAAAATCTGCTCTGATTGTCCCTCTAAAGATTGACGATGTCATTCAATTCGGTCTTTCGTTATCTACGATCAGAAAATATCTAAAATGGAAAAACCAGTCAATCAATCAAATTAAAATTGTGGCAAATATTCTGGCTAATGTGATGCAAAGAAAAATTGCTCTCAAACATATAACGGAAGAAAAGCAATGGGCTGAAGCGTTGATACAAGGAATGCCCCAACTGGCCTATGTTTTTGATTTACATGGCAGGATGAAACGATGGAATAAAAATTTTGAAGATTTACTTGGATATACTGCTGAGGAATTGCAGGATAAATATATCGGTGAATTCCTCAATGATGAGGATCGGAAAAAAGTTATGGACGAAGTCCAGAAAGTAATCGAGGATGGGCAGGAACGCAGTGTTGAATATGATATCATAACGAAAAGTGGTGAAATAGTACCTTCGTATTATGGGTCAGGAAAACTAGCCGAGATCGGAGGTGAGTTGTTTATAGTTGGGCAGACTGTGGACGTCTCAGAGATAAAGCAAGCTCAGAAAAAGATTGCCAGGCAACTGGAAGAAATAAAAATACTGAAAGATCAACTGGAAGCAGAAAATATTTATCTTCGTCAGGAATTAAAAAGCAGCCATTCATTTGACGAAATTGTCGGTGAAAGCGATATGCTGAAGCATGTCCTTTACCGTGTCGAGCAGGTGGCGCCCATGGATACAACGGTTCTTCTTGAAGGTGAAACCGGGACCGGAAAAGAATTATTTGCCAGGGCCATACATCAGAAAAGTAAGCGGTGTGAGAAACCTCTGGTCACGATTAACTGTGCATCCCTGCCGGCTAATCTGATCGAGAGTGAATTGTTCGGGCATGAAAAAGGTGCTTTCACGGGCGCTCTGCAAAAACAAATCGGACGATTTGAACTGGCCGATAGCGGGACCCTGTTTTTAGATGAAGTTGGTGAAATTCCGATTGAACTCCAGGCAAAATTATTACGCGTTTTACAGGACGGTGAATTTGAGCGGATCGGCAATCCAAATAAAATGCAAGTTGATGTCAGAGTGATTGCAGCAACCAATCGAAACCTGGAACAGGAAATCCCCCATGGCCGTTTTCGTAAGGATTTATATTATCGCTTAAATGTGTATCCAATAACTATTGTACCGCTACGAGAACGGATAAATGATATTCCACTTTTGGTTGAACATTTTGTGCAACGGTTCAACAAGAAGTTTGGTAAAAATATTAAACGAATTCCTAAGAAGGTGATAGAACAACTGAAGAGATATGATTGGCCGGGGAATATCCGTGAACTTGAGAACATCATTGAACGTGCCATGATTCTCTCAAAATCTTCAACATTAACAGTAGAAAAGCTGAAAACCCCCGATTATGCTGCTGAAGAAACATTCCCCACATTAGCAGACTATGAACGGGACTATATCATAAAAGTGCTCAACCGAACCTATTGGCGTATTGATGGGCCAAAAGGCGCCGCTCGGATCCTCGATATGCATCCCGAGACACTGCGTTCCCGTATGCGAAAACTAGAGATTAAACGCCCTGATCTACCCGGATAAAATCGTTATATATAATGCAATCCATGATATATCATGGATTCTCTCACTCGTTAGCCTTCCTCTTTTTGAATTTCAGAAATCTAACTCTCACTAAAACAACATCTTATAGGGCTTGCCCATTTTCTGGCATAATAGTTGATTAACATTATAATGCGCCTATTAATTCAGAGATAATTCGGGAACCCTGTTATAAAACGTTGTGATTTATGAAAAAAAAACTCGAAGTAATCGTTTGGCCAAAACCACACAACAGAAAAGAGTTCAAACAGTCTTTGACAAGCCTGAGCGAGAGTTTGCAGCGTCATTGTTCAAGTCTGAAAATAGATGAATCGGAAGATGGCCTTACATTCACCATTTTAGCTCGATGGGATACAACGGATCAAATGCGAAGGGCATTAAGACGTGAAGAATTTTTAGTATTATCCGGGGCAATACTTGCCCTTTCTGAAAAATCTATCTGTCGGCTTAATGATAAACAAGTAGGTAATAACCTTTTAAAAGTAAAATAAAAATCATATTAATAAAGGAATAATATAATGCAAAAGCTTAATTACATACTCACACTCTCTTTGCTGTTTTCTTTTACAGGTTTATTATATCCACAGGATAAAGATGACCTTGCAAAAAAAAGTCAGAACCCTGTTGCCAATATGATAAGCTTGCCCCTTCAGAATAACACAAGCTTCAATATTGGCCCATACGATAGAACACAAAATGTTCTTAACATACAGCCTGTATATCCGATAACATTATCGGAAAATTTAAATCTTATTACCAGGACAATTATACCTGTTATATCTCAGCCCATTGGAGAAATTGATTCTAAGTTCGGCATTGGCGATATCAACTTCACAACATTCTTTTCTCCTGCTGATCCGGGAAAAATTATTTGGGGTCTTGGTCCTACTTTTTTTCTTCCAACAGCGTCTGATGCATTTCTTGGATCTGAAAAGTGGAGTGTTGGTCCCGCATTGGTAGTATTAACCATGCCAGGCAGCTGGGTAATCGGTTTTCTTGCTAATAACGTATGGTCATTTGCAGGCAAAGAAGAAAGAGCTGATGTAAACCAGATGCTCATACAATACTTTATTAACTACAATCTTTCTGATGGATGGTATTTATCGAGCGCACCAATAATTACCGCAAACTGGAAAGCTGAAAGCGGGCAGCAATGGACAGTACCATTCGGCGGAGGTTTTGGTAAAATATTTAAGATTGGCTCGCAGCCTTTAAATGCACAGGTGCAAGCTTTTGCCAATGTTGTTAAACCGGATAACGGAGCAGACTGGTCAATGAGATTACAACTTCAATTTTTATTTCCAAAATAAAAGACTGAACTAAATAATATGAAAACATTAAAGGAGAAAATTATGAAATTAAAATTATTGCTGCTTGGATTATTATCACTGGGTATTTTAGGATGTCAGCAGAATTCTAAAACAACAGATGAGCAATCAAAGCTTTCAGATAAAAAGCTGGAGACTTACGCTCAAACAACGGAAATGCCGGATGGCATTCTTACGCCGGACCAGGTCGAGACTTCCATCGGCACCCTGAATTTTATGGATGGCGCTCCACTTCCGGAAACCGTTCAATTGGTTTATGATAATCTTGATAGGATGCGTGGTGTGGATGTCTTTCTGAAGTGTATGCCCGCAGCCTCTGTACGGCAACTTATGCTGGGACCGGAAGAACTTGGAGCAGATGACTATTACAAGGTTCCCATTTTTGACAAGCTGATGGATTCGAAGTCATTATTCTTAACCGGTAACACTTCAACGCTTTACGTATTACCATCGTTAAACATGAAAGATACCGGCCCGATGGTTCTTGAAGTGCCACCCGGTATGCTGGGGGCCTTCAATGATGCCTGGTTCAGGTATATTGAGGATGTGGGTCCGATGGGCCCGGATAAAGGTGCGGGCGGAACTTACTTGCTTCTACCACCTGACTATGAAGGCGACATTCCTGAGGGATATTTCATTGTAAAATCTCCAACTTACAGGGTGTGGACCTTTATGCGTGGTTCTATTGCCAAAGGTATAGAAACTGCGGTAAAAAATATAAAAGACAATTTGAAAGTTTATCCTTTAGCTCAGAAAGACAATCCTCCTAAAATGGAATTTATCAGTGGATCAGGAAAAGCTTTTAATACTATTCATGATAACGATTTTAATTTTTATGAACATGTGAATGCAGTTATTCAGGAAGAACCATTGGAAATGATCGATGCAGAAACACGAGGGCTATTGGCTTCGATCGGTATAGAGAAAGGTAAAGAGTTCAATCCTGATGAGAGAATGAAAAGAATCCTTACAGATGCCGTTGCCATCGGAAATGCCACGGCCCGCTCAATTATCTGGTACCCCAGAGTAAGCGGAAGTGTGGACAATATGAAAGGAATTCAGATTTATCCCGAAACAAACAGCGCCTGGTTGATGGGCTGGGTCGATAAAAATGTTTTCTTCAAAGGCAAGGACGGACACACCATGAATTCTGATGCCAGGGTTATGTTCCATTACCCCTACACTGCGGTTACACCTGCCATGGCTGTAACCGTTCCTGGTAAAGGATCAGATTACGGAATAGCTTTTATCGATGAGAATAAGCTGCCGTTTAATGGTTCAAAGACCTATAAACTTCATATCCCGCCCAATCCCCCGGCAAATGATTTCTGGGCAGTGACCATATATGATTCCCAGACCCGTTCATTATTACAGACCGATCAACCTTATCCAACCGTTGGAAGTCAAACAGAAGGGATCAAAATGAATGAAGATGGATCTTATGATATCTATTTCGCTCCTGAGGCACCTGTGGGCTACGAGAACAACTGGCTTCAAACAATTCCTGGCAAAGGCTGGTTTGTTGCTCTACGAATGTACGGTCCTTTGGAAGCATGGATAAATAAAACCTGGCGGCCAAGCGAAGTGACGCTGGTAAAATAATAACAGCAAACGACTATGCACATTTACATAAAAACGCTGTTATTCAAAAAGTCTTGAAAACTAATAATTAAGGAGATAAGTAATGTATACTCAATCGAAATTACATCGAATCCTGCAAGCCTTGTTGATAACAGGGCTTTCTATCCTAGCCGTGGCGCCCGTTGTTGCTCAGGATCTCGTTAAGGTCACTGCCAACAATTATGTCCGTGCTGAATCGGACCTTCAGATGAAGCTCTGGATAGAGAAACTAGACTGCTTTGGAAAGTTCTATCACAACCGGAAGCCCTACGAAGAGAAGCGAGTCACTGTTCGCGGAAACAGGGACACCTTCTACTCTTTTGGCGTCTTTGACCTGAGGTCTCCACTCACGATCACGCTTCCAGATCCAGAGGGGCGCTATCAGTCCCTGATGATCGTGAGTCAGGACCATTCAATCTGGGGTTTCTACGGTCCCAAGACAGGCACTATTACGGAAGAGAAGGTCGGCTCTCGGTACGTGTTTCTTACCATCCGGACTTTTTCGGATCCGAACGATGAGCAAGACATGAAAGAAGCGCATCGGCTCCAGGATGCCGTAGTTGTCGAGCAGGCTGATATAGGGAAGTTCGAAGTGCCCGACTGGAATAGGGAAGAAGTGGAGAAGATGCGAGCGGCGATCAACGTGGTCTCATCT
>Ga0209536_100001195_pt1 | contig 42905 bp, 38 predicted proteins | sample DeeMarSeWOR28_12_FD_187461 | JGI IMG/M metagenome (GOLD analysis project Ga0209536, IMG submission 187461) | Marine sediment microbial communities from White Oak River estuary, North Carolina - WOR-2-8_12 (SPAdes) (version 2) | ecosystem: Environmental > Aquatic > Marine > Intertidal zone >...
GGTGTCGGTCGGATCTATGAGGAAAAGCGGAAGCCGGAGCTGGCGGTGCAGCATTATCAACGGGCATTGTCGTTAGAAAAAGACCCTGACCGGAAGATGCGGATTATTAATTTTATGGATAAATTGCTTGGTTAGGCCAGATTTAGGATAGGGCTAACCGGCTTAATCTCTGCCGGGAACGAGTGGTGAAGTTATCCCTGGCGAAAGAACTGTTGAATTGCGGACATTTGAGCGTTGAGATCACCAGCTTCCCGGACTTCCTGGCGTATCTGCTCCTGTAAGTAAGACGAGTACCCTACCTTGTTCGCGAAGATCGGAAAAAATTGATCAGGGGTGAGTGCGGAGTGCGTGCGTAATTCCTCGACAATGTCATCGCTGATCGGGATCAACGTACTCCCGATATGAAGGATCACTTTGTAGTAATTCCCTTCTCCGCGCTGTTCCAGTCGTAGACCTTTTTGTGTGCTCACGTTGCTCTCCAAAGCCATTGATAATTCATGTGAGTTTTCTTCAAGCGGGGATATTGTAGGTTATCCAAAATTGGAATAACAAGGTTCCGTACTCTTCTTGACTGGTTTAGGACCCTGTGCTAGCGTACCTTCTTTTTTCACGCTAGTGGAGTGGGCGTTTCCTCAAAAGTGTGGTCATAGAATAATAATGGAGGATGATTCCTATAATGTCGCGGTTGTATAACTTCAGTGCTGGCCCGGCAATGTTGCCGGAAACGGTGTTACGGCAAGCTCAAGCGGAATTACCGGATTGGCATGGTGCTGGTGCCTCGATCATGGAAATGAGCCATCGCGGTAAAGAGTTTATCTCGGTCGCCGCAGAGGCAGAGCAGGATGTTCGCGATCTATTGGGTGTGCCTGCTCATTATAAAGTCCTCTTTTTGCAAGGCGGGGCTTCAACGCAATTCGCCACCATTCCTATGAATATCCTGCGTGGCAAAACTAAAGCTGATTACATTTTGACAGGTGCTTGGGGCAAAAAAGCGCTTAGCGAAGCAAAAAAATATTGCGCGGTGAATGTTGCGGCATCTTCCGAAAGCGATAATTTTACAAGCATTCCGGCGTTTAACAGTTGGGCGTTAAGTCAAGATGCGGCGTATGTGCATTACACGCCAAATGAAACGATCGGTGGCGTGGAATTTCACTGGGTGCCAGAAACCGGTGCGGTGCCGTTGGTCGCTGATTTTTCATCCACGATTTTATCGCGTCCAATCGACGTCAGTCGTTTCGGGATAATTTATGCCGGCGCACAAAAAAATATTGGTCCCGCCGGTTTGACGCTGGTGATTGTACGTGATGATCTCATTGGGAGTGTGTTGCCGATTACGCCAAGCGTGTATGATTACGCCAAGCAAGCAGAAGCGGACTCCATGCTGAATACACCACCAACCTATGCCGTCTATATTGCCGGTTTGGTATTTAAATGGTTGAAAGAGCAAGGCGGTCTTACGGCAATGGGTGAAATAAATCGACGTAAGGCTGATAAGTTGTATGCGGCTATTGATCGGTCAGATTTTTACCGTAATCCGGTTGAAAAATCTTCTCGCTCTTGGATGAACGTTCCTTTCGTATTGGCCAACCCAGATTTGGATAAAGATTTTCTCGCAGGAGCCACAGAGGCAGGGTTGACAACGCTAGAAGGTCATCGGTCGGTAGGTGGAATGCGCGCCAGTATTTATAACGCGATGCCCGAAGCTGGTGTTGAGGCGTTAATTGACTTTATGGCTGATTTCGAAAAACGCAAAGCCTAAGGGATTTTTAGATAAAGCGCTCTTCGAATTTCTCTATTGGGCTATGTTGATTTGCGCGTAAATTATTCCTTCAAAGTGCCGGTGGGGTTGGATTTAAATTTGGAGGGTTTAGGACGCTTTCTGCATAGGCGCTAGATAATGATTAAGGAGTGCTCAAGTCCGTTTATATCAGGAATGAAATGGGTCCTCCACCATGGGAGATAGTATGAATATTTTAGTCAGTGATAGTCTTTCCCCTAAGGGAGTTGAGGTATTAGAGCGGGCGGGATTTTCCGTAACCGTGAAAACGAAGCTCACGAAAGAAGAATTACTTAAAGAGATTCCACAATATGAGGGTTTAGTTGTTCGCTCGGCCACCAAAGTCACCAAAGACGTGATTGAAGCAGGGACTCGCCTTCGCATTGTGGGGCGGGCGGGAACCGGCTTAGACAATGTTGACAGTGAGGCGGCGACCCGACGGGGTATTGTTGTCATGAATACCCCTGGCGGGAATACGATCACAACCGCTGAGCACACTATGTCGATGATCGCTTCTATGAGTCGGAAGATTCCGCAGGCTACGATGTCCATGAAGGAAGGCAAATGGGAAAAAACCCGGTTCATGGGAACGGAGCTCTATAATAAAACCCTGGGTTTGGTGGGATTAGGGCAGATTGGATCCTATGTTGCAAAATTGGCCCAAGGATGGTCCATGAATGTCATTGGGTATGATCCCTATCTGGCCGTTGAGCGGGCTAAGCAGATGGGTATTGAAGTGGTGGAATTAGAAGAACTGTTTCATCGTTCTGATGTCATATCGGTTCATACGCCCTTGACTAATGAAACGAGAGGGATCATCAATACCGAGACGATGGGGAAAATGAAAGATGGCGTTATGATTGTGAATTGCGCCAGAGGTGGCATCATTAACGAACAAGACTTATGTGAAGCTCTGAAGTCTCAAAAAGTTGCTGCCGCTGCTTTTGATGTATTTGAAAAGGAACCAGTGGACTCCAACCATCCCCTCATGGCACTGGATAACTTTATCTGCACGCCTCATATTGGAGCCTCGACGGAAGAAGCGCAAGAGAACGTGGCGATTGGAATTGCGGAACAATTCGTCGATTATTTTAAGCGAGGCATTGCCCGTGGGGCGGTGAATGTTCCGTCGGTAGCGCCTGAAGCGCTTCCACAACTTCAACCGTATCTGGTGTTGGCCGAGCGCATGGGCCGGTTCCAAGCTCAACTGTTAGATGGGGGCATCAAATCCGTCACGGTGGAGTATTTTGGAGAAGTGGCTCAACTTGCCGTGGCACCTGTGACCGTTGCTGTGTTAAAGGGACTGCTTTCTCCTATTCTCGAGGATGTCATCAATTACGTGAATGCTCCGGTGGTGGCAAAAGAACGTGGTATTGAAGTCAAGGAAGTGAAAAGTAGTGATGCCGGAGACTTTACGAGTTTAATCCGAATCAAAGTAGAAGCGGGTTCACATACCTACTCTCTGGCGGGAACTCTGTTCCATCGTCAGGAGCCGCGCATTGTCGAAATTAATCAATTCCAGGTTGAGGTGGTGTCGGAAGGCCAAATGATTCTGATTGATAACGTGGATCGACCTGGGGTGATTGGCATGGTTGGCCAGGTCTTAGGCCAGCATGATGTGAATATTGCCAGGATGCAATGCTCCAGAGGCGAGCGGGGTGGATCTGCCCTTTTGATTATTGGTTTGGATGCCCCACTTGCTCCCGCAGTTTTAGATCTTCTCAAGAAAGAGAAAGATATTCTGTCAGTTCGCACGGTCGATCTCAGCTAGCTTGACGGTTTTTGTCTGCTCACTTCCCTGGCCGGCCGGCTTTAGTTGGTAGGTTCTCTTTCATACGTTCCATGAAATCGCTCCGTTCGCTTATCCCCATTGGTACAGCTACATTACTTCCCCACACGGCGCAAAGCGTTCGGAGGTTGGAAGACCAATTGTTGGCCCATTTGTCAACATGGGGTTATCAGGAAATTATTCTTCCTACCTTTGAATATCTCGATGTTCTGGCCGTTGGATTGGCTCCAGAGATTTTAGAGAAATGTTATAAATTTGCGGATTGGGCTTCAGGCCGTATTCTGGTCTTGCGACCAGATGCCACGGCCCAGATTGCCAGGATGGTGGCAATGGGGCTTGGAGGAGAGGCTCTGCCCTTGCGATTTTCCTATCGAACTACGGTATTTCGGTATGAACTGGAGCATCGAGGCCGGGACCGCGAGGTGTTTCAAGTGGGGTTTGAATTGCTTGGCAATGACTCACCCCAAAGTGATGCAGAGGTCGTGACTTTACTGGCTGGGCTACTGGAGAGAATTGGGTTACCCGATTGGAAAATTTCTCTGGGTCATGTAGGGTTTTTTAAAGTGCTGCTGGCCCAATCAGGATTATCTCCAAGTGGGCGTAAGCAAGCCGAAGTCGCAGCGGCTCATAAAGACCTACCTCGATTGGAGCAGATTCTAGACACTGAGCGGTTACCTCGTTCCAGGGTCAGAAATATTTTGCAGGTGCCCGAGCGGTGTGGCCGTGAAGAAGTGCTGGAATGGGGAAAACGTATTGCCGGGAAGGATTCTCAATTGCTCAAACCTTTAAACCGACTTGCCCAGGTGTATCAACAATTGGAAACAACCGGCGTGCAAGATCGCATTCTTCTGGATCTTGGGGAATTTCGAGGTTTTGACTACTACGATGGCGTGGTGTTTGATGTCTTTACCTCTTCGTTCGGTAGTGAAATAGGCGGAGGAGGCCGTTACAATCATTTGGTCGGTCGCTTTGGACGAGACCTTCCCGCTATCGGGTTGGGGTTGGATTTGGACCGCGTGTTTTCCGCCTTGGAGCGAGGAGGGCAGGTGAGTGGCAACGGGTTAAAGCCTGTATTAATCTTCACTTCTCCCCATCAAACTGAGGAATCCTTTGCCCTCGCTCAACAGTTACGGGCGGGTGGGGTTTGTGTAATTGAGGAAACGATAGAGGGATCCTCAAAATCTGCTCTTGCCTGGGTGACCACTGTCGCCAGGCGTCGAGGATTGCCGTGTGTGATCCTTTTTGAAGAAAAGAAAAGCATGCCACAATCGGTGCTGATGTTAGAATTTACCGCTTCTTCTCAGAAAGCTCGCCAAACCCGGTTATCAATTCAAGAACTTCCCCAACGGTTACAAGCGTTTAGATATGGCAATTTCTGAAATTACAGGGGTCCGGGTTCCTCCTCAAAATTTAGAGGCGGAACAATCCGTTTTGGGAGCCATTCTCCTGGACAATGCCGCCCTGAACCGAGCGATGGAAATCTTGTCGGAAGAGGATTTTTATCGAACGGGGAACCGGATCGTGTATCGCGGAATGGTGGGATTGTCTGAACGAAACCAGCCTGTCGATCAAATTACCCTGACAGATTATTTACGAGGGACCGGCGAACTCGACCAAATTGGGGGGGCTTCATATATTGCGGAATTAGTGCAGGTGGTTCCCAGTGCTGCAAATATCCGGTATCACTGTAATATTGTTCGAGACAAGTCGTTACTTCGTGGTCTCGTTCGAACCGCTACCGATGTGGTGATGCGGGGTTATGAGGGGACGACAGGGACACAGGATCTCCTTGAATTTGCGGAACGAGAAATTTTTCGATTGGCCCAAGGGCATTTAGGAGGGACGTTTGCCCCGGTCAGCAGTATCATTAAAGACAGCGTTGAGATTGTTGATCGGCTGTATAGCCGGAAAGAGAGGATCACGGGTGTTCCTACCGGATTTACAGATCTGGATAATATGCTGGCGGGACTTCAGGCTTCCGATTTAATTATTGTGGCGGGCAGACCGAGTATGGGGAAGACCAGCTTGGCTTTAGGCATCGTCGAACATGCGGCGCTTCATTCCAATGCGGTGGTAGGTATTTTTAGTTTGGAAATGTCTCGCGCGCAGCTTGTTTTACGGATGCTGAGCTCTCAGGCTCTTTTAGACTCTCATGGGCTCCGGACCGGGCAGTTGACTAAGCATGACTGGGTGGCCTTAACCGAGGCAGCGAGTCGTCTGGAGCAGACGAAGATTTTCATTGATGATTCGGGCAATTTGACCCTTCAGCAAATGCGCGGAAAGGCTCGACGCCTGAAAGCCGAACATGGACTGGATCTCCTGGTGGTTGATTATTTGCAATTGATGGAGGGGCGCGGAGATTCCGAATCCCGTCAGCAGGAAATTTCTGATATTTCTCGTGCCTTAAAGGGATTGGCGAAAGAATTGAATATTCCCGTTATTGCCCTTTCCCAATTGAGCCGGGCGGTGGAAAATCGAAAACCCCCCATACCCGTATTGGCTGATTTGCGAGAGTCAGGCGCAATCGAGCAAGATGCAGATGTGGTAATGTTTATCTATCGTGAGGAGGTGTATGAGCCAGATACTGAACAAAAAGGCATTGCACAAATCCTTGTGAGGAAACATCGGAATGGACCTATCGGAGAAGTGGATCTGCAATTTCATGACCGGTATGCCAAATTTAATAATTTAGAGAGACGAACTGGTATAGTATAATTATCCTTTGAAGGAAGGTCGCATGGACTCTTCAAGCGTACAAACTATGCAAGTTCGGTCTGAACGGACATTTCCGATGTGGCTGGGTCGGCTGAGAACCCTTCTGTGGGGAATTCCGCTATTGGTGGTGTCCTGCGGTACGGCTCCTCAGCTTACTCTGCAAGGGCAGGAATCTTCCATAGTCCTGCGGGAAGTTTCTCACCCACAAGCCTATTATCACTTTCTTCGAGGTTCGCTCGCTGAGTTAAATAATGATGGCCCGAAGGCCTTAGAGGAATATGAAGCCGGCCTGGCTTTTGATAAAGATTCCATATTCTTGAAATTCCGCCTGGCCAAGTTGCATTTTTCTATGGCTCACATAACGGAAGCTGTGGAGTTAGCCAAGAAAATTCCTGTGGGACAGGTTTCGAATGCTGCGATGTTTTTGGATTTGGCAAAGATCTTTGCCGGTGCGGGGGACACAGAACAGGCCTTGCAGGTTTTGACGGAAGGGGAACGACAATTTCCCCAGGACGAGCGGATGTACCTTTCTCATGGCACCCTCCTGTTGAATATGAAAGAATTTCAGATGGCGGAAGCGGTGTTCCATGATTTATTGGTCCATCTTCCCGGCTCCGCCGAAGCGCATTATTATTTGGGAATTATTGCCCTGGAAGCCAAAACGAAACAGGAAGCCAAAGAGCATTTTCAGGAGGCGATTGTCCTTAATCCATCCTTTGAAAGGGCGTATCTGAAGTTAGTGGCCCTTTCAGAAGACGAGCAGGACCCTCAGCAGGCCATTGAATTATTGGAAAAATATCTACAAGAGATTAACCCACATCATCGGGAATTTCGGTTACGTTTGGTTCGGTTGTTTATTTCTCAGCATCAAACGGAAAACGCATTGGGCCATTTGGATTACTTGCTCCAGCAAAACCCCGATGATTTACATGCGCAGGTTCGCAAAGCTCAGATCTATGGAGAAGCGGGAAATTTTCCTGCTGCTATCGAGGAGTTGAATGCGATCTTACGGGTGCGCCCCAATGAATTACGGGTTCGGGATTTTTTGGGGTTGTTATATGAAGAAACGAAAGATTATGAACGCGCGATTCAAATGTATCAAGCCAATGTGGCAATAGATCCCACTTTTTTCGATAGCCTTTTGCACTTGGGTTTTGTGTCCTATCGATTGAAGCGAAACCAAGAAGCGCTTTCCTATTTGGAACAGGCCGTCAAGCTCAATCCCAAAAGGCCAGAGCCCTATTTATTATTGGGGCTGACCTATTTTCAAATGGAAAAGTATCAGGAGGCAAAGGCTAAATTAGAGGAGGGGATTCACCAGGATCCCTCCAACGCCGAGCTGCATTTTAATTTAGGCACGGCCTATGACAAATTGGACCGTTTCGATGCAGTGGTGCGTGAAATGGAGCAGACGCTGGAATTGGATCCCGAACATGCGGATGCCCTGAATTACTTGGGGTATAGCTATGCTGATCGGGGCATCAATGGAGAAAAAGCGTTATCTCTGACCCAGCGTGCGGTGGCGTTAAAACCGCATAATGGGTACTACGTGGATAGTTTGGCCTGGGCTCTCTATAAGCTGGGGCGAATTGACGAGGCGCTGGAAACAATTCAGCAAGCGGTCTCTTTGGTTGCGGATGATCCTGTCATTTATGAGCATTTAGGAGAAATTTTCTTGATGCGAGAAGAGCGGGATAAGGCGCGAGAAGCCTGGCTTCATTCACTTCAACTCGATTCAACAAACGAGGCCCTGAAGAAGCGGTTTCGGGACTCCGGTTTTGGAGAACCCATTCCCGCCCTTTCCCACCAGTCTACCCTGACTCCCTAGCGTCCCCTTCTTGATTGGTAGCCTCTCGGCGGAGCCATGTAATATACACCTGAATGTCCGGATTCTTTTTGAGATCGGATTAGTCTGGCTTGTCGTTTAGGCCTAGTCCCCTAGTTGTTTTGAGCTGCTGTTCTATTGAAATTCGGCCTTCTCTGACGATCAAATGGTCACCCAGCCTCTCATCCCATTGCAAAAAGATAGGGACTTTTCATGTTGTATTTAACTGGTAAAATAGTTCTGTGAGTTTGGTGAATTTTGTTGCAGGTTAAGTGAGATCTCATTGAGGTATTGTTGATTATAACTCGACCCTGGTCACTTGAGAGGTCCAGGTGTATGATTGTCGGATGGTGAAAATCACGTAACAATATTTTGGAGGGGTGGTCCTCCGTGGAGGTTTTTAGAATGCTGAGCCAACAAGTTGATAATCAAAAAGGTTTTAGTTTGACAGAGTTGATGATTGTGGTCGCGATTATTGGGATATTAGCGACCATCGCCATCCCCAATTTTTTACGTTACCAAGCTAAAGCCAAGCAGACCGAGGCAAAAAGTAATTTGGTGGCTATCCATACCGCACAAATCGCCTATTTCGCTGAAAATAATGGCTATGTGGATGATTTTAACGCGATTGGGTTTGCCATGAGTGGATCCTCTCAGAGATATTTTTATAAATTAGGTAATGCCAATCTTGGAACATTACCAGCTGGTTGTACGGACCCGAACTTAGATGCTGTGAGTGCGCTAGGGTTTACGGCGGTAGCGATTGGAAATATTGATGGGGATGCAACTTGCGACGTGTGGACGATAAATGAGCAAAAGGTGCTTACGAACGTGACGAACGATGTGTCTACCTAACGTTTTTCTAACCGGTGAGTTGGTTCGCCAACACGAATCAACTCAAGAAGAATTTTGTTTCCCCCGAAAATAGACTGAATTGTTTTTGAGGGCATGGCTCAAGAGGAGGGTGCAAGTGGAAATACTCGAAAAGATTAAAAATCGGTCGGCCAAAGTTGGAGTGATCGGTTTAGGCTATGTGGGACTTCCGTTAGCGGTTCTTCAGGCTAAAACCGGGTACCATGTGTTTGGGGTAGATGAGGTCGAGGCCAAAGTTGAAATGGTTAACAAAGGGCATAACTACATTCTAGATGTGGTGGACCATGAACTTCGAGAGGTCGTGGAGCAAAAACGTTTAGAAGCTACGACCGATTTTGCTGTGTTACGGCAGTGCGATATTATTCTTATTTGTGTGCCGACCCCCCTGACCCGGAACAAAGAACCTGATATTTCAGCGATTGTCAAAGTTCTAGGGCATCTTGCCGATCATTCCCATCCTAACATGCTGGTTGTCTTGGAAAGTACAACTTATCCTGGAACGACTGAGGAAGTGATTTTGCCTGCCTTAACGACAAAAGGCTTAACGGTTGGGAAGGATCTGTTTGTGGCATTTTCCCCAGAACGGGTTGATCCCGGAAATGCCAGTTTTAAAACTCATAACACCTTTAAGCTAGTTGGTGGTGTCACGGAAACTTGTGGGGAAGTTGCCAAAACCTTTTATGAACAATCCATTGTGAAAATTTTCCCACTTAGTTCGCCTCGAGTCGCGGAAATGGCCAAAGTATTTGAAAATGTCTTTCGTTCAGTGAATATTGCCTTAGTCAATGAACTTACATTGCTGTGTGACCGAATGAACATTAATGTGTACGAAGTGATTGATGCGGCAGCCACAAAAAACTTTGGTTTTATGCCTTTTTACCCTGGACCTGGCGTCGGCGGGCATTGTATTCCCCTGGATCCCTATTATTTAGCGTGGAAGTCCAAGGAATATGATGTGCATACCAGGTTCATTGAGTTGGCTGGAGAAATCAATGAAAATATGCCCTATTTTGTAATGAGTAAACTTCAACGGATTTTAAATCAGCGAGGTAAATGCTTAAAAGGTTCGACTATTTTAGTGTTGGGAGTGACTTATAAGGCTGATATTGAAGATCCTCGTGAATCGCCTGCTACAAAAGTGATGGAGTTGTTACAGAATGAGGGTGCCAATCTCCAATATTCTGACCCTTATACTCCGTCTCTCATCCTGAAAGGGCAAGAATATAAATCTCAACAGGTGAATGCCGAATTATTGCAGGGCAGTGCCTGTACGTTGATTTTGACCGCGCACTCCGCGTTTGATTATCAGTTGATTGTAGACCACGCTCCTGTGGTGTTTGATACACGAAATGGCACTCGTCAGGTTAAGCACCATCGCGATCGTATTGTGTTACTTTCAACCTAAGGAAAGTTTCAAGGCAGAACGTATTAACGGGCGAAATGGGAAGGCCTTGACAGTCTAGCCACGTTTCGTTATAAAACGCTGTTTAAGCAGGGTTTTTTGTGCTGTGTAAGCCCCCCTGTTGGTTGCTAGGGTTCCCCTAAAGCGTATTCTCAAAAGTTAAATTTTTGAAAGAACAGCTGCATGAAGTTGCTGAAGCAATTCTTAGTACGGTTATCGGGGAATTTCTTTGAGACCCTCACCCCAAAGTTAAAAACGCGTCGAGCTAAGCAAAAGCCGCCGCCCCTTAAGCTGGTTTCCCGCAACCTGCATCCGGTGGCCTCTCCCGATCCCACCTTCCAGCGAACGGCCAATCTTGGTCACATGAGTGCTCTGGATTCAGCTCTTCAAAAAGGGGAAAGCTGGCTACTGGGTCTACAAGATCCTGAACGGGGATTTTGGGTGGAGGAGTTGGAAGCCGATACCACACTGACGTCTGAATATGTGATGTTACGACGTTTTTTGGATTTAGTTGATCTGGAAAGAGAGCGGAAAGCTGTTCGGTATTTACTGCATACTCAGCTTGAGGATGGGGGGTGGCCAATCTTTTCTGGAGGGCCCGCAGATATCAGTGCATCAGTGAAGGCGTATTTCGCGCTCAAACTGGCTGGGATTTCACCCGATGAACCTGTGATGCAGCGTGCGAGGGATTTAATCCATCGGAAAGGTGGTGTCGTTCAGGCCAATGTCTTCACCAAAATTACCTTAGCGTTATTCGGACAATATGATTGGCGGGGTATTCCCTGTATGCCGCCGGAAATATTCTTAGCTCCTCAATGGTTTTATTTTAATTTGTATGCAGTTTCGTATTGGTCTCGTGCGGTCATTATCCCGCTTTTAATCATTTTTGCTCACCGCCCATTTTGCGCAATTTCTAAAGAGCAAGGAATTGATGAACTTTTTCTGCAGCCTCGTCAAGAGGTAGACTATGCTCATGTGCCACCGTTGCACCGGGATTCCACCCTCCTGAGTTGGCGGAATTTTTTTGTGTGGGTCGATGGGCTTCTTCGGTTATATGAGGCATACCCTATTAAGGCCCTAAGGAAAAAGGCATTGAAAAGTGCACAGACTTGGATGATTGATCATATGGATGGAGAGGGAGGGTTAGGTGCGATTTATCCAGCCATGGCTAACTCGATTTTTGCACTTCGAGCCTTGGGATATTCGACAGATCATCCGTTGGTGCAAAAAACGTTGAGGGAAATTGAAGCCCTTGAAATTTACTCGAATCCTGGTAACCCTGCAACTCCCACTATGCTGCATTTACAGCCTTGCCACTCGCCGGTGTGGGATACGGCGTTAACTATGAATGCGTTGATTGAACGGGGACTCGGGTTGGATCATCCGTCGTTGCGACGGGCAGATGCCTGGTTGCGGTCTCGTCAATGTCAAAAAGTGGGTGATTGGGCGGTGTCTGCTCCGGAAGCTCGGTCAGGTGGGTGGGCGTTCCAATTTGAAAATGAATGGTATCCCGATATTGATGATACGGCCGCTGTGGTGACGGCATTGGCCAAGATTCACCCTCCCGAGGTGCCTGATTCCGATGAGGCCATTCAACGGGGATTTCGTTGGGCACTGGCTTTGCAAGGATCTGATGGTGGGTGGGGTGCCTATGACAAGGATAACAATAAATTAATTTTCAATAAAATTCCGTTTGCGGATCATCAGGCTCTCCTGGATCCTAGTACGGCCGATTTAACCGGTCGATGTTTGGAAATGTTAGGAACCTTAGGCTATGACCAGTCCCACCCTGCCGTGAGTCCGGCGCTTGAATTTTTGCGTAAAGAACAGGAACCGAACGGTAGCTGGTATGGCCGGTGGGGAGTCAATTATATTTATGGGACCTGGTGTGTCCTTTCAGGCCTTCGCGCGATAGGGTTAGATATGACGGCATCCTGGATCCAGCAGGCTGTGATTTGGCTAGAGTCTGTTCAGAATCCTGATGGGGGTTGGGGGGAATCTTGTGATTCTTATGCGGATGCGCAGAAGGCTGGGCGAGGAGAGAGTGCGGCATCTCAAACTGCCTGGGCCCTTATGGGGCTTCTTCAAGCCGGTGCATCCGATTCCATTAGTGTTGTTCGGGGAGTCAATTGGCTCATTCGTCATCAACGTGAAAATGGAATGTGGGAGGAGCCGTTTCACACCGGTACCGGATTCCCCAGAGTCTTTTATTTACGATATCACGGCTATTTTAAGTATTTCCCCATCTGGGCCCTGGGTATGTACCGGAATGTGAAAATGACCGGTGAAGCGAGGGCCGATCAATTGCGAAAGGCCGCTCAGGTGGCCAGACGCCAAAGTAAACTTGTGGAATTCCGGTCCTGACCGTTCGCCTTTCGTGTATTTTCTCACCCGCGGATGATGGCAGGAGCTTCTTCTGACCAGAATCGCTATATTGACGGCAACTAAGGTAGAGTTTAATGCTGTTGGCCGTATTCTTTCCCGTGTGCCCTCCGTCTCCCGCCGTGGCCCCGCCGGACTGGAAAGTCAGGTCATGTCGAGCCATGTATTGTTAATTCAAACCGGAATCGGCCCAGAAAAAGCCCGTTCGATTACCCGGAAAGTTTTAGAGAGCGAATCATGGGATGTCGTCATTTCCACAGGTTTTGCCGGGGCGCTCAATCATTCCCCAATCGGATCGCTGGTGATTGGTCAAGAGGTTCTGTTGGGACAATATGCCGACTTATTGTCTGATTCGGAGCCACAACGAATTGCGTGCCATCCTGAATGGGTGCATACGTCATTGAACATCAAATTGACGGGTCCGTATCCTCTTCAGGGAGGCCGGTTTGTGACGATGGATCGAGTGCTCACACAGGCTTCACAAAAACAAATTCTGGGAAAACGGACAGGAGCAGTGGCTGTTGACATGGAGAGTGGAGCCATTGGGCAAGTCGCGCAGCAGTATGGAATTCCTTTCCTGATTGTCCGTGCTATTTCTGATAGTGTTAACGAAGATTTACCGGTAGACTTTAATCTGTTTCTCAAGCCCTCTGGCTGGGTTGGAGGAGTGGGGCAGGTTTTGTCCACCCCTCAATGTTGGAAGGGTTTTTGGCGACTGTACCGGAATTCGATACAGGCGGGGTTACAACTTTCAAGATTTTTTGAGAAATTTTTTGCCACTGTTCATTCTATGAGTACCTCCCCCATTGCTACCCTCAAACCCGGTGTTCTAAATCCATGATACTGATTCAACGCATTGGGAAACGGGCTCTTTTCCTCATTGAAGAAATGGGGGCCATGTTTGTGTTCCTGATGCGGACATTTGGGTGGTTGTTCCGACCGCCAGTCAGGATTTTCCAAATCATTAAGCAAATGCATTTTGTGGGGTTTAAGTCGACCTTTGTGGTGATCCTGACGGCGTTATTTACGGGGATGGTCTTGGCTCTCCAAGGCTATTATTCCTTGAGGAAATTTGGGTCAGAAGGACTCCTGGGATCTGCCGTGGCGTTAAGCATGATTCGTGAATTGGGTCCGGTATTAGCATCACTGATGGTGACGGCTCGTGCGGGATCAGCCATGACTGCAGAAATTGGTATTATGCGAATTACCGAACAAATTGACGCATTGGAGACCATGGCGATCAATTCTCTGCAATATTTGATTACTCCGAAGGTTGTCGCTTCTCTTCTTTCAGTGCCCTTGTTGGTTGCCCTGTTTGACGTTGTGGGAATTTGGGGTGGGTATCTGGTTGGGGTGAAATTGCTCGGAGTGAGCGGGGGATCGTATTGGAGTTCAATCGAATCTGCGGTGGAATGGAAAGATGTATACGGTGGAATATTAAAATCAATTAGTTTTGGCCTGATTATCAGTTGGGTCTGTTGCTATAAAGGGTACTACACCAGAATGAGTGCGGAGGGCCTTGGAAAGGCCACGACCGAATCGGTAGTGTTGGCATCAGTTCTGATTTTAGTGTGGGACTACTTTTTAACGTCGGTGCTTTTGTAGCGTTGCGCATGTCTGCAGGTCTACCGATTATCATTAAGCTGGAGGGAGTGGAAAAAACCCTAGGGGGGCAGCCTGTGCTCAAAGGGGTCAATCTCAATATCCCCAAGGGCCAAATTACGACGATCATCGGTCCGAGTGGCGAGGGAAAAAGTGTGATGTTAAAGCACATCATCGGGTTGATTCGACCTGATCGCGGCAAGGTGATCGTTGATGGAACAGATTTGGCCCGAATCAATGATCGGGAATTGAATGACATACGTAAAAAATTTGCTATGTTATTTCAATCGGCCGCTTTATTTGATTCTATGAATGTGTTTGATAACGTTGCCTTCCCTTTGCGAGAAAAACGCATGGTTGCTGAGCAGGAAATTTGTCGATGGGTGCCAGAGATGTTAGAGCGGGTTGGGCTGGGAAATATGGGCCACAAATTTCCGGCTGAACTGAGCGGAGGGATGAAAAAACGTGCAGGGTTGGCAAGGGCCCTGGTTATGGGGCCAGAGATTATTTTATTTGACGAACCGACGACGGGCTTGGATCCATTGATGGCCCACGCCATTCATGATCTCATTTTGGCCATGCATAAAACCTTTGGGTTTACGGGTATTATGGTGAGTCACGAAATCCCGGAGATTTTTCCTATCTCCGACTGGGTTGCGATGTTAAAAAATGGGAAGATTATTGCTATGAAACCGTCAGATGAGTTTCAACGAACTTCCGATCCCGTTGTTCGTGAGTTTATTTCGGTCAACAATGGAATTCAGCTCACTCCTGTGTGAGCGTGGCTCCGACCAAATGCGTATGGTGTGAAACAGAAATTTGTGGCAGAGGGGGATTGGGAAAATTTGTCTCTCTGGTTCGCATTATTATGGAGCGTGAATTAACCAGGTAATTCTATCATGGAACGTGGAAAACTCGAATTGGTTGTTGGACTGTTTGTGTTAGTGGGGGTCATTTGTCTGGGGTATTTGGCCATTAAGCTTGGAAAATTGGAATTGGTCGGTGGTGATTATTACGAACTCCAGGCCGATTTTTCTTCCACATCCGGGTTGAAAAACGGTGCTTCGGTTGAAATTGCCGGGGTAGAGGTGGGGCGAGTGAAGAAGATCGGGCTTAAGGAAGATCGGGCTCAAGTGGTCCTCGGGATCCAGGATGGGATCACGGTTTATGACGATGCCATTGCTTCAATAAAGACCCGTGGCATCATTGGAGAAAAGTTTATGGAATTGTCTCCCGGTGGGGCCGGAGAACGGTTGAAGAATGGGGAGACTATTGTGGATACCGAATCCGGAATAGATTTAGAACAGGTCATTAGTCAATTTATCCATGGCAGTGTGAAGTGATACCTGTTGTCGAAGAGAGAGGTGGAGGGATTATGCAAAGGGAATTGGCTTGGATTTCAGAAACAATTACGAAAATTCGATCAGGGGCATGTCAAAGACCTTATTTCAAAAATTTTTCCAAGAATGTAGCGGTGATATTTTTGGGTTGGGTGGCAGTATTTCTGGTCTTTTCGACTGCCGCATGGGGAGGAGTCACGCCAACCGGAGCGGTCAAGGAGACCGTTGATCAGGTTTTGGTGGTGCTGAGGGACCAAGCGTTGAAGGACCCTGCTAAAGAAACTGAGCGGCGAGCAAAGCTGGAGGAAATCATTGGCCGCCGATTTGATTATGCCGAAATGGCCAAGCGTACCTTGGCTTCTCATTGGAAGGGATTAAGTGCTGAGAAGCAAAATGAATTTGTTGGCTTGTTCCAGCAGTTTTTGGCCAGTTCCTACGCCGGCAATGTTGACGGGTATTCAGGTGAACAAGTGGAGTACTTGAAAGAGCGCGAAAAGGGAGAGTTCGCGGAAGTACAAACCAAAGTCGTGTCTCCCAAAGTGGAAATTCCCTTGGATTATCGGCTTCTCAAAAAGGATGGGGAGTGGTGGGTGTATGATGTGGTGATTGATGGCGTGAGTTTGATGAAAAATTATCGGGGGCAATTTTCCCGTATCATTGACTCCTCCTCGTTTGAAGGTCTCCTCGAAAAGCTCCGTTCAAAAGCTGACCTGGGAACTTCGTCCTAAGGAACCGGCTTTGTGATACCTCTCCGTTTGGGGTGCCTGGCGGCACTTTTCTGCCTGGCCATGGCAGGAGGTGTCGTCCCCTCATCCGTCGTTCTTGCCGAAAATTCCTTTTTTGTCGTTCCCGCTCTTTCCACCTCAAAAAATGATGGCCAAGACTTTGGCCTTATTATTCCGGTATTGAATTCGGATGCGGAAGGCAACCTCCGCACTCTTTTTGCCCCGATGCTGATTCATAATTCGTATCTGGGAGTCCGGGGAACCTTGAATTATTTTCATTATTGGTCAGGTGGCAGCCAAATGGAGGCGGTCGGTTCTTACACTGAGGAAATTGAACGGAAGCTGAAGTTTCGTTACCAGGACCCCGGGTTTATCGAAGGGTTGTTTTTTGTCGACATTGGAGCGCAGTTTTTTAAAAATGCCACCAAGCGATTTTTTGGCTTAGGGCAGACCACTTCTAAACATAATGAAACGAACTATACCGGGCGTGAAATTCAGGCCCATTGGAATTTTGGAATCCATATCAATGATGTGACTCGTTTGTCGGTCAATCAAAGGTTTCGGGAAGTGGAAATTCAACCTGGAGGGGTGGATGATGAGCCATATGCTAAGGATCGTTTTTCGAATGTTCCGGGAATAAAAGGGGCGACGATTTTAGCTCATCGTCTCGTGTTTCAATATGACTCCAGGGATAACCTCAATACCCCCACGGCAGGCACTCGTTTTGAAGCGTTTGGTGAACTGGCACAGAACTTTGATCGCGGGAAGGAAGACGATCTAATGTATTTTCGATCAGGACTTGATATCAGAAAACTAATCCCGAGTCCCTCAAAACGGTATATTTTTGTGGCCAGGGCTATGCTGCAATTAAGTTTTGGCGATGGGATACCCTTTTACGAGCAAAGTTCCCTGGGTGGGGAAGAAAATCTGAGGGGATATGGGAGGGACCGGTTTATTGATAAACATATGGTAGCCTTTAATGCAGAAGAGCGCATTCATCTGTTTGGAATTAAAATGTTTAACGTCAATCTCGAATGCGAAATGGTGCCTTTTGTGGATATGGGGAGGACCTATCGAGATTTTAAATACCGCCAGTTTAATGACTGGGAAATTACGCCTGGAGTGGGATTTAGAGGAATTGTACGCCCCAATGTCATGGCTCGGGTGGATTGGGGTTACAGCAAGGAAGGTGGAGCCGTTTTTGCGGGGTTAAACTATCCCTTCTGAAGGCAAAAATTGAAAAGATCGATCTGCTGATAAGATTGCCGATGATGAGTCGTTATGTGGGTTTAGGGGTACTTCTCTTGATGGTAGGTATTTTCTGCTGTCCCAGAGGAGTATTAAAGGCGGAAGATTCAATCGATCGGCAATTTCCGGTTGACCTCGAAAGAGAGCTGGAGAGTTTGGTGAGAGATGGGACAGCATATTCGAAGGATCCGGACCGGTTGCTTCGACTAGCCAGTTTGTATTTGGACTTGGGATATGGGGGGTATGTCGAGCGGGAGAAAAAGGTAGCGGCCTTTCAGGAGGGAGCCTGGGTTGCCCAAAAGGCGCTGGATCTTCGGGAGTCCTCTGCCGATGCCCATTTTTTGTATGCTGCCAATCTCGGGAGCGCTGCGGAGTTGCAAGGGTTGGTGATCGTGGCATTGAACCTTCAGCAGTTAAAGGATCATGTGCATCGGGCGTTGGAACTTGATGAACGCTATGTTCCAGCCCACCATATGCTAGGGCGGATGTATGAGGAATTGCCGTGGTTTTTGGGGGGAAATCAGAAGGCAGCAGTGGAGCACTTAAAAACAGCGGTCTCTCTTGATGTCCTGTATGCCCCGGCACGGCTGGATCTGGCCCGGTGGTATATGAAACACGGGCAACATGGTGAGGCGGTGAGGGAGTTAACCCTGGTGGTTGAAACGCCACCTCTCACCAAACGATGGATTTGGGAACGAATTCATCGACCTGAAGCCCAAGCGCTATTACAGCAGATTGTCACTCAAGAAGGTTTTGATCGTTCCCGCGTTAATCCCTAAAGATGGTTGTTCTGATGCTTGACAGGCTATATCAGCTATGGGAAAATTTTCCCTAAGTTATGTGCGGGTGGTATCTTTCCTATATTATTCCCTTAGAAAGCATTATGTTCTTTCCAGAAAGGATGAGCAATGTCCTTGTTAAAAAGGATTGAAAGTCCGGCAGATTTAAAGAAACTTTCTCAGGATCAATTTCCGGAACTCTGTCAGGAGATTCGGGAACTGATCATAGAAGTCATCTCCCATGTTGGCGGTCACTTGGCCTCCAACTTAGGTGTAGTAGAGCTGACGGTGGCTTTGCAGTATTTATTGAACACCCCAGACGATAAGATTGTCTGGGATACGAGTAATCAGGCCTATACCCACAAACTCTTAACGGGCCGTCGGGAGCAGTTTCATACGGTCCGCCAATTTGGCGGATTAAGCGGGTTTTGTAAGCGTGAAGAAAGCATCTATGACACGTTTAATGCGGGACATGCCGGAACAGGGGTGTCTGCTGCCGTAGGTTTTGTGGAAGCTCGTGAGCAATTAGGCAAATCGAATAAGGTCGTTTGTGTGGTGGGAGATGGTGCCCTCACTGCCGGAATGACGTTGGAAGGTTTGCAGCATGCTGGCGATATGGGGCGGGATTTTGTTGTGATTTTGAATGATAATCAGATGTCGATCTCCCGAAATGTCGGAGCGATTTCCGCCTATCTCAATCGGACTTTTACCGGAGAGTTCTATACAAGGCTTCGGGAGGAAACCTCTCACCTGTTGGAAACGATTCCGCAAATCGGAGAACCGGTGAAGCGAATGGCCATTCGGGCCGAGGAACTGGCGAAAGGCTTCCTCCTGCCTGGTTTATTATTTGAAGAGCTGGGATTCCGGTATGTTGGTCCTATCGATGGACATAACTTTGAGCATTTATTGCCTACTTTAGAAAATGTGTTGAAATTAAAAGGGCCCACTCTTCTGCATGTGATTACCAAAAAAGGATTGGGCTTTGAGCCAGCCATGAAGAATCCGGTATGGTTTCATGCGTGTTCCCCTTTTGATGCGAAGACCGGGCAACCGATGAAAAAGCCAGGGTATCCCTCTTATAGTTCGATTGCTGCCAAAACGCTGATTCGGCAGGCCCACAAGGATAAACGGGTCGTGGTAATTACCGCCGCAATGTGCGAGGGAACCGGAATGTCTGAATTTGAAAGGGAGTTTCCCTCCCGGCTAATCGATGTAGGGATTGCCGAGCAACATGCGGTAACCTACGCGGCCGGTCTTGCGGCTGAAAGTATGCGTCCGGTCATCTGTATGTATTCCACCTTTTTGCAGCGGGCTTATGATCAGGTGGTTCACGATGTGGCGACCCAAAATCTCCCGGTCACGTTTTGTATTGATCGGGGAGGTTTGGTGGCGGAAGATGGAACCACCCATCATGGGGCATTTGATTATGCCTATCTGCGGCATATCCCGAACATGGTCATTATGGCTCCAAAAGATGAAAATGAACTTCAACATATGGTGCAAACAGGATTGGTACATGATGGGCCTGTCGCTGTGCGATATCCCCGTGGGAGTAGTTTAGGTGTGCCCTTAGACCCTGAGCCAATTCCCCTTTCTATTGGACGTGGAGAGCTTTTGTCTGACGGGCGAGATATTGCGATCATTGCGATTGGGGTTACGGTTTCAGAGGCCATGAAAGCGGCCGACCGATTGAACGAAGATGGCGTGTCGGTAGCGGTCGTGAATGCACGGTTTGTCAAGCCTCTGGATGAAACGCTTATTCGAGAAGTTGCCAAAAAAGTGAAGTGCCTGATTACAGTGGAGGAGGGGTGCCGAATGGGCGGGTTCGGATCGGCAGTGTTGGAGTTTTTATCAGCGGAAGAATGTTGGGATCTGCCGACCAAAGTGCTAGGGCTGCCTGATTGGTATATTGAGCAAGGGCCACAGGATTTACTCCGGGAAAAGTATGGGCTAACCGCTGATGGAATTTATGATCAGGCTAAAGCCTTATATGACCGGGTTTCTCTGCAAGCGGTAATTCGTTAGTATATTCTCGTGTATATTTCTCGACGAAAAACCAAGCAAATTCAGGTTGGGTCGGTCAAAATTGGCGGCGATGCGCCAATTTCCGTCCAGTCCATGACTATTCCGCATCCAAGGGATGTTGCCGGAACTCTGGAACAGATTCAGCGATTAGAGCAAGCTGGGTGTGAATTAATTCGGGTGGCCGTCCCTGACATGGAAGCTGCTGATGCGCTACCAAAAATAAAATCGCAAATGACGACGCCATTGATCGCGGATATTCATTTTGATCATCGACTAGCCCTGAAAGCTGCGAAAGTGGTGGACTGTGTCCGTATTAATCCAGGCAATATTGGTCCCTGGTGGAAGACGGAAGAGGTGATTCAGGCTGTCAATGATAACGGTATTCCACTCAGAATCGGGGTGAATGGTGGTTCCTTAGAGAAGCATCTCCTTGAAAAATATGGCTATCCCACCGCCGAAGCGCTCGCGGAGTCCGCATTGAATGCGGTTCATGCTCTGGAAGATGTTGGATTTACTAATTTGAAAGTGTCTCTGAAAGCATCTGATGTTCACATGGCGATTGATGCCTATTGGTTGTTTGCGCAACAATCCAATTACCCCTTGCATATTGGCATTACTGAAGCAGGGACGGCGATGACCGGCGCAGTCAAATCCGCGATTGGGTTGGGATGGCTGCTTTCTCAGGGAATCGGCGATACTCTTCGCGTCTCCCTGGCTGCCGACCCTGTTGAAGAAGTCAAGGTGGGATTTGAAATTTTAAAATCGTTGGAGCTTCGTCATCGGGGAGTTAATGTCATTGCCTGCCCCACCTGTGGACGAGTGGAAATTGACGTGGTGAAGATGGCCAATGAATTAGAGCATCGGTTGGTGCATATTACCAATCCCATCACCGTGTCCGTCTTAGGTTGTGTCGTGAATGGGATTGGGGAAGGGAAGGAAGCTGACATCGGGATAGCCGGAGGCCAAGGTGTTGGGATTTTGTTTAAAAAGGGAAAATTGTATAAACGTGTGCCATCTGAGGAGCTACTTGATACCTTGATTGAAGAAGTGGAGTTGATGGCCAAAGAGCAGAACGGTGAAAGAGCGAGTGGCCATGCTTCTGAGGCATCTGAAGGTGTAGCAATGAACCTCCCGCCCATGGAAGATCTTTCCTTACCCTCCCTACGATCTTCCTCCAGAGAAATTCCAGTCCTGCCCCGTCAGTAATGACTTCAGTCTTTTGGAAGCCAGAGCAGGAGAAAACCGTTCTCTCTTGTGCAAGAGAAAATAGACTCCTTATAATGCGTGATTAGCGGCGCCGTACCCAAGTGGCTAAGGGAGCAGTCTGCAAAACTGCGATTCAGCGGTTCGAACCCGCTCGGCGCCTCCAATTATTTTCTCTAAGTTCCATCCTGTAAATTCGGTGGTGAGTAGATGAAATATGCTGAATATCCGCAGGGAGTAAAGTAAGGATGGCTGTACCTGTCTCTCAAATGTACACTGTTGCCCAATATGCCCTGTCGCAACATTTGCGAGGTATCAAGCGGTACCCTTTAGTGCTGATGTTAGAGCCGCTATTTCGTTGTAACCTGGAATGCGCGGGTTGTGGAAAAATTCAATACCCTGATCATATTTTGAATCGGCGACTGACGCCGGAGCAATGTTGGGTTGCCGCTGATGAATGTGGGGCGCCCATTGTGAGTATTCCTGGAGGAGAGCCCCTGATTCATCCTGAAATGCCGGCTATTGTCGAAGGTCTGGTGAAGCGAAAGAAATATGTGTATTTGTGTACTAATGCTATTCTGCTTGAACGTAAAATGCAGGATTATGCTCCTACGAAATACCTTACCTTCAGTATACATATGGATGGTCTTAAGGAAGAGCATGACCAGGCCGTTTGTCGAGATGGCGTCTATGATGTGGCAGTAAAAGCCATCAAGGCTGCTTTAGCTCGAGGCTTCCGGGTGACCACCAATACGACCTTATTTGATGACGCTGCACCTGTTCGTGTCAGGCGATTTTTTGATGAAATGATGGAGTTGGGTGTGGAAGGAATGATGATTTCCCCCGGATATAGTTATGAAAAGGCTCCAGACCAGAAGAGTTTTCTGAAACGTGACCGAACCCGTTCATTATTTACTCAATTGCTTTCCCAACGAAAACGCAGTTGGCAGTTCAACCAATCTCCGTTATTCCTGGAATTCCTCATGGGAAAACGGGACTATGAGTGCACGCCTTGGGGGAATCCCACGTACAATATTTTTGGGTGGCAGCGTCCCTGTTATTTACTGCAAGATGGGTATGTCCCTACCTTTCGAGAATTAATGGAAGAAACGGAGTGGGATCGTTATGGGACTGGACGCCATGAACAATGCCGTGATTGTATGGTGCATTGTGGATATGAAGCCTCGGCCGTAAAAGATACCTTTAGTTCATGGGGTGGGTTTTTGGGTACAGTCAGAGCGACCCTGTTTCCAAATGCTGTCTGAGGCATATTCTCCTCTCAGTTCTTCTCACCGTTTCATTCGCAATCGTCTCAATGTTTAGTTAAGGGAAAAGGGTATCCATGGGCTCAGATATTTTCTCAAACGGAAACCCTCAATCCTGGGAAGGCCGGAGTATTCAGCCTTCAGATGAAAAAGAATTGCATGAAGCCATAGGTCGAGCGTTTGACTATCGAGGCGATGTGACGATTCAACTCAAAACGGGGGAGCAGGTAATTGGATACGTGTTTGATCGCCATGAGGATGTTCCCCAGCCATATGTCAAGGTATTCTTGCCAAATAGTCAGGAGCCGCACGTTGTGTCGTACCAGGATATTGCTGGAGTCGTGTTTACAGGTGAAGATACGGCTTTTGGTCGATCTTGGGAGGACTGGGCTCAAAAATGGAAGAAGCCTGAATCAAGCTCTTAACATACCATCTTCTTGAAATCGTTTTTCCCCGCCGTTTTCACAAGCATCCCTTGAGCAAAAGCCTCTTTCCCTTTTTGGTGAGGCCACCGATGGGTAGGAGAAAATAGCTTGATCTTGGAATTCCCAGCCCAAATATTTTTTCTTTAAAAACGCAGTCCAGTAAGTAGGCCAGCGGCGTGCCGGAACAGAAGAATTTATTGACGGTTGGCTTCTGACTGTGATAGAAGTCCTGAACTTTTTTGGGCCAAGAGACCTAGGGGTCCAAACGATTTTTGGTAGGACTGAGGTGGTTGCTGGGGGACTTTCATCGGAAGATATATGAAGGCTTGCGAAACCTGAAGAGTGCACGGCGTACGCAACTTGTACGATCTTGTCGTTTCGTCCTAGCGGCCCTTCTTTCTCTTGGTGCCATTTTTCCTGTCAGTGTATTGTATGCGCTTCATGAGGTCGACCATCGTTTTACGGTAAAGGGTCGAATTTGTGGAGATGATGGCGAGGGCAGAGGGGCGGCTCTCGTTTCAGTTAAGAATACCAGGGCAGATATTTCTGGGAATGGGAAAACCGATAGCGATGGGTTCTACGAAATTGTCCTGCACTTGCACAATGAAAACCAGGGTGATCCCTTGGTTGTTCGGTCTGAAGAGTTTGAGGCGACAGGGCGAGTGGAGCTTGACCCCAGTGATCCCAAGACAGAGCGAATTATTACGATTAATTTGGGACAAGCTTGCCATGCTCTTCCATTTTGGCGACAGACTTGGGTTCTTGCAGGTTTAGTGGTCCTGTTAGGAATTGGCATGATTTGGGCGATTCGACGGGTTGACGGGAAAAAAGGTAAAAGGCCGGATGGGCCACAAAAAAGGAAAAGGTAAGAGAGAGATAACTAAAGGCGCTTTTGGTCGAAAAGCCGAGAGAATCCTTGATTGTGCAGAGATATCAAAATGGAAAACTGGGAATCATGTAAACGAGGGGGAACAATGAACGAGTATCAAAACGTAAAAAGTCTTCTAGTCATTGGGGTGGCGGTAATAGGATTGTCAATCTCAGCTTGTGGTGGTGGAGGCGAAGGTCCTCCTAAGCCGCCGCCTCCTGCACCACCCGAGTATGCCGATAAGCATATGCCTGCGGGTTATTGGAATAATCCGGAAATCCTGGAAGAGGGAAAGGCGATCTTTACCGGTCAACAGAATATTGACGTCAACTGTGCCAGTTGCCACGGCAAAGACGGGAAGCCTGTCAAGGCTGGGGCTCGTGACTTCAGGCGAACTGAGCAAATGAAGCTTTATTCGGATGCGGTATGGTTTTGGCGAGTTTCTGAAGGAGTTTCTGGGACAAAAATGAAAGCCTGGAAGAGTAAGCTTTCGGAAGATGCTATTTGGAAAGTCATTGCCTTTGAAGCGACCTTTGGTCTTAATGGAATGGAGTACGATGTAGCCAAGAGCCAATGGGTTCCCGCAGGGACGGCCGGTGCTGCACCCGCTGCTGCTCCAGCGTCCGATGCTCCTGCCGCCGAGGCTCCTGCCGGTGGAGAGGCTGGAAAAGCGGCAGAGTAATCCAAGAATTGAATGAAAAAGAAGGAGGGCGAGGACCCTTGAAAACATTGAATCGAAGTCTATGGATATTTCTAGTGTTGTGCCTGGGCGGGGTTGCTGCGGCCTTTGGTCAGGTCCCGGATGCTCCGCCGGTGGATTTCCCGTATGCGGGAAATCGGACAGGGGTCTGGGTCGTCGCTCAACTTCATATTTTGTTTGCAGCGTTTATTTTAGGTGCTCCGATTTTCGCGGTGGTGGCTGAATGGCTTGGGTATAAAAATAACGATCCGAAGTATGATCGTCTGGCCAAGGAAGTCATCAAAGTCACGGTGATTCTGTATAGTATGACGGCCTTGACGGGTGGCTTGTTTATCTTTGTCCTGCTCGGGACATACCCGGATTTTTCGACTTGGCTCATCAAGCATTTCTTTCTTGTGTTCGCAGTGATCTATCCTCTGTTGTTTATCCTGGAAACTATTATTTTGTACACATACTTTTATTCATGGGATTCCATGAAGGGAGCGAAAAAGGGGCGGCACATCGCTCTTGGTATTCTATTGAATATTGTCGGAACGGTGACACTCTTTGTCATTGATGGGCCAACCTCATTTATGAATACTCCAGCCAAAGCGGCTGAGGGTTTGTCGTTAGTGGAGTTTATCCAAACGGCCGGGTTGTGGGACAAAATGGCCAATTATAGCTGGATGCCCCTCAACCTTCATCGGTTGGTGGGAAATGTGACCTTCGGTGGATTTATTGCCGGTCTGATTGCGGCCTATATGTTCATGGGATCGAAAACAGATGAGGAGCGATCCTATTATGACTGGATGGGGTTTGTGGGGAACATGATTGGCGTGGGAGCCTTATTGCTCCTTCCGTTCATGGGTTATCTTCTGGCCTATGAGTTGTGTGACTATGATGCTTCGATTTGTCCTTATATGATGGCTGACCAGTTATCGATGTTCTTTGAGATGCAGGGAGCCATGATTGGGCTGATATTTTTGGCTAGTAATTATTACATCTGGTTAAGTTTAAAGCGAATCCAGGGGGTTGACCAGGTGCGCATATCAGGATTCGTGGCATTGGTGGTGTTGTTGATGCCGGCCATTATGGGGTACACCTGGAAAATGTTCCCTCCGCCAGAGTGGCAGTCTCTTATTGTTTTGGGGGCATTGGTCGTTCTTCCCGCGATTCTTGGTAAAATTCCAGGGCTCAAGAATTTTACGGTTTCTGCGTTCACCATGATCAAGGTCGGTTTTTTAATGATTGTGGTGGCGGATGCGATTTGGATGACCCCTCATGGTTTTGTGCCGACACAAGGTTTGGCTACCGAGGAAGTTGAGTTGCCTTCATGGGCTGGTGAATTAGCGCTCATGCCAGCGAAGAATGCTGCTGCATTTACGCTCGTGTTTCTCACCGTAGTCAATTATATCTTGTATAACCGGGCAATTAAGCGTGGGACGATCATTTGGGGAAAAATCGATTTCGCCTCCCAGTTTGTCCTTATTTTTCTGGCTTTCAGCGCGATTTGGACAATGGGTCTCATGGGGACAGTACGCTCTTTAACTCGAAAATATTATCATGTCTATAACCTGGTTCCTGATTTTAGTCCTGAGGCGTTTACTCCGACCCTGGCCTATTCGGCATGGTGGATCACAGGTGTGACTATTGTGTTTTATGCAGTCGTGAGCTTTGCCATCCTTGTCACCCTGAAAGCTGGAAGCCCCAAGCCTGTGGGGTCTCCGGCATCGCCCATACCGGCTGAAGCCAAATGAGAAGGTTGAAAAAAGAGGAAACAAATGGCTAACCAAAGTTTTGCCAAGAGTGTCATGAAAAAGGCTACTATAGGGGTCATTGTGGGTGTTCTGTTGGTGGTGGGTGCGAAGTTTACCCATTTCCCCTATGTGTTCCAAGTCATGTTTTTTATTTATGCGATGTTAGGGGCCTTGGTATTCATTCTTTTGGATGCTCCAGCGATGAAACGGCTGGAGGGTGTTAAGGCGGTAGGGGCTTTAGTGGTTTTTTACCTCTTGCTGTCAGGTCTTTACATTGCCGGTGCCTCCATACTCCCGCAGTTTGATCCTGAGGACGAGAAAGGAAAAATTGAAAAAATCTTGAAACCTCGTCGCGCTCAAACAGAGCAAGGAAAGGCAGATGAGCTTATTGCTCGGGCAAAGGAATTGGATGAACGGGCTCAAGCTCTTTCGAAGCAGTTAGCTTCTCTTGGAGCAGAGGCTCAAGTTGAAGTGGTCGAGCAGCCTAGTTCTGCGGGGGCAGGAGCGGCTACAGGAGATGTTATTGCTCTTGGAAAGGAGCAATGGGAACTTCAGGAATGCTATAACTGTCATAAGCTATTTGGGCAGGGTGGGAAAAAGCGTGGTCCTGAGCTTGATAATATCGGAAATCTCATGACCGTTGACCAACTTAGGGAAAAGATTCTCAATCCGAAGAGCTGGAAAGCGGAAGGATTTGATAAGGATTACGATAAAGGAAAGATGCCTGATAAGTATAAAGATCTCATGTTTCCAAAGGAAATCGATGCTCTTGTCGCTTTTCTTTCTTCGCTAAAAGATGCCTCGGTTAAAACACCCAAGCCTATAAAAATGAACTAATACACATTTAGGGTTTTCCTCTGGCTATGCAACCAAAACTAACCGCAAAAGCACTGTGTGGGGACAAGGAAGTCGGAAAGATTTCTAAAGTCATTGTTGATCCTCTTTCCCATGAAATCAGCGATGTAGTTGTAAGGGAATTGGATGGGCAGGGAGCCGAACGTCAGGTTCCCATTTGCCAGATTCAGGAAGTGGTGAATGAGGAGGAAATTGTCCTTCGATGTTCTCCTGATGAATTTGTCCGATTCCCCTTGTTGGAGCGAGATCAGTATGTCACCGTCAAGGAAGTTGAAATTGCACATTTAGAGGATCATCTTCATGTTGAGCCTGGTGAAATCCTGGTTCCTCTTCCTCGTTTAGAGCAAGGTGTTCCCCGACGAACGTTTTTTACCAATATGACGCATGCCATTGGGACTTTAATTGCATTACCATTGGTGTTTCCCGTGTTGAAATACCTCATGAAGCCGATGTTTAAGCCTTACGATAATGCCTGGTTTTCAGTCGGCAATATCAAGAAGGTTAGTAAAGAAAACGTGGGGTTTCAGTTTAAGTTTACGCGAGGGTTTAAAGAAGCCTTTATGCCAGAGCAACAGATTGAAAAAAATATTTGGGTGGTTAAAGCCACTCCAGCAGTGCAAAAGGAAGTGTATGGGGGCAATGATAGGAAGTTTTTTGATGATAAGGGAGAGGTAATTTGGGTGAACAAGGCCAATTCCCCTTACATTGGCTATTCAGGGAAATGCCCTCATCTGGGTTGTGGGTATAAATGGAGGAAGACAAAAAATTTTCCAGATGGGGTGTTTTTGTGCCCTTGTCATTTGAGTATTTATGATGAAGCCGGAAAAGTGATCGATGGGCCTGCACCTCGACCTCTCGATATCCTTCCCATGCAAATCAATGCCAGTGGAGAAATAAAAATCATCGATATTGAGTATAAAGCCGGGGTTAATAACCAAATCCGGCTTTTGTAAAAGCTTAGGATGAGGATGGAATGGTGATAGGCGCATGAAGGAAGACATTCAAGCCGTGAATCAACAAAATGCCTTTGAAAAGGTCGTTGAATTTGTTGACGAGCGGGTAGGGCTGAAAACGATTCAGGCCAAAATGCTGAATGAGCCAATCCCTGGCGGTTCGCGTTGGGCTTATGCTTTTGGCTCTGTTCTGTTGTTTATTTTTATTCTTCAAGTCGTCACGGGGATTTTGTTGATGTTTTATTATGTCCCCAGTACTGATCATGCCTATGCGAGCACCCAATATATCATCCATGAGGTAGATTACGGGTGGTTCCTCTTGAGCTACCATTTTTGGGGATCATCTGCCATGGTGGTGATGGTCTTTGCGCATATGTCCCAAGTATTTTTATGGGGGGCTTACAAAAAACCAAGAGAACTCATCTGGTTAGTGGGTCTGGCCTTGTTTGGTATTGTGATGGGTTTTGGGTTTACCGGGTATCTTCTCCCCTGGGATCAAAGGGCCTATTGGGCAACCGTGGTCGGGGTGGAAATTATGGATAAAACCCCGTTGGTTGGGGATTTTCTCGCCAGATTCCTTAAGGGTGGTCCCACGCCGGGGCAGATGACTCTAAGCCGATTTTTTGTCATCCATGTCATGGTTTTGCCGGCAGCGTTAGCTGGACTAGCCGGTCTTCATATATTCCTGTTTAGGAAGGCTGGGCCCGCTGGTCCGTTTAGAGGCACCCCCGAAGAGATTAAAGCCAAAACAGACTACTTCTTTCCTCGGCAGATCTGGAAAGATATTGTGGCCATGGCCACAGTATTTTTGATTATTTGTTCCCTTGCCTTCATTGAGCCGGTGGTGCTGTTGGAGCAGGCGACTCCTGATCCTGGAGATTATCATCCTGAGCCTGAGTGGTATTTTCTGTTCTTGTTCCAGTTGCTCCGCCTGAAAATTTTTGGTGGACAGTTCGGTCAGTTCCTTGGCGCCATAGCCATACCCGGAGCCTTTATGGCATTTTTAGCAGCTCTTCCTTTTTTAGATACAAAGCCAGAGCGAAATATCTTTAAGCGGCCTGTGGCTTTGATTGGTTGGACGGTGATTATGATTTTTATTTTAGTGTTTACCGTGTCAGCCATTATTAATCGGGAATTCTTGCATTAATCTCTGAAAACGTATGTCAAATACTAAGCTGGGACTCCTTGTTTTTTGGCCTACATTCTGGACCGGTTTTCCGATAAAACTGGTTTTCGCCTTGTTGTTGCTAGCTGCACACATGCATCCCTGGGAGGGCACAGGGTTATATTTATTGTTGCTCGTCTCTATCCCTGTAGATATTTGGGCGCTTGGCCTTTGCGCAAGAACGGTGTTAATCGACCGTTTGAAGGTGGACCCACAGCCTGGCATTGGCCTGAATCTTTGGGGGCGTTGGGCGGTCTTTAGTGCCGTGGTGTTACCAGTCATTGCAATGGTGGTGTCAGTGGTAACGGAAGCGGCAAAATCTGTGGTCGCAAGTATGACGGAATCCTTCAAGGAGCACATCTTTCCCGCCCTTCCGGTTGCCGAGCAAATAAGTCTTGAGTTGGTTATGTGGGGGAGTGTGGCTTCCGTGGCTCTCATCGTCTGTATCCTTGGCTGGTTGTATGGGTTAGGATGGCTTGCGCAACCCTTTGTCAAAAATGCGAAACCCCTTGATGGTACGAGGGATGACCAGGCTGATTTTTGGGATAGATTACGCATACCGGCTGACCAACCACTTCTTTTGACGGCATTTACCGGGGTTGGAGTCGTTTTGGTTTTCATTTTTTGGGGTCTTATGCCCGCAACCACACCGCATCCTCATGCCGAATATGAATATACTTTTGAAAAAAAAGAAGTGAAAATCGTCGAACCTAAAAAGGTGTTAAAGGAAACAGAGCAAGTCTTAGCCAAGGCGGAACTTGTCGTAAAAAAGCTGCAGGATGAAAAGGGTGAAAATCAAGAAAAACCTGCTGCAAAAATCGAAACTACTACAGAAGAAAAACAGAAAAAATAGCAAATGAATGGCACTGGAAAAGACATTCACAAGGCTTGTGGCGCGGAGGATTAGCCTTGAATCATACATTGAACGATCGAGGGGGGCCTAGAATGAAATCGGTCGGCCATTTACAACCGGTAACTAAGCCATTAATGGATACAATGCAAAACTTTTTTAAGTATGGAAGTTTTTTGGCCCTTCTTTTTCTGCCGGCTTTGGCCATGGCGGCCGGTGGGGCTGAGACTCAAGCCATGTCGGTTGAATACCGCGATGTTCCAGGAATAGGCAGCCGTAATCTGGTGTGGATTGTGGCTCAGCAACATTTGCTGCTGGCTGGGTTCGTCTTGGGAGTTCCTATTTTTGCTTGGGTCTGCGAAATTGTTGGTTGGAAAACCAAAGAGCCTCGTTATGACAAATTAGCCAAGGAATTCACGAAGCTCCTGACGTCAGCATATGCCACTACCGCTCTTTTTGGAGGAATACTCCTGTTCCTCCTGATTGGGTTGTATCCAAAATTGATGGCGTATCTGACGGATATGTTTTTCCCCTCTTTTCTGGTGTACTGCCTCCTCTTTTTGCTAGAGACAGCCACCCTCTATATGTATTGGTATGGGTGGGATGCGATGCAGGGGAATAAAAAGGCCTTTCATCTTTTCTTGGGCTTTCTTCTGAATTTATTTGCTCTTGGCATTATGATTGTTCCCAATTCATGGGCCACCTTTCAGGCGAGCCCTGTCGTAGTTGCCGATGGAACGGCTTGGGAGCGGGCGTGGGCAGCCATGCAAAACCCGACGTGGTGGCCGGTCAATATTCACAGGCTTATCGCCAATGTGGTGTTAGGTGGATTTATCGTCGGAGCCTATGCTGGTGTACGTTATTTGCTTGCTGTTTCTCGTGAAGAGCGGGAGCACTATGATTGGATGGGGTATGTCGGCAATTTTATTGGCGTGTTTGGTATGTTGCCGCTTCCTTTCGCCGGCTATTGGCTCATGCGGGAGGTTTACCAATACAACCAACAAATGGGGATCACCCTCATGGGTGGTTTTTTGGCATGGCTTTTTATCCTTCAGGCCATGTTGATCGGAGTGCTCTTCCTCGGAGCCAATTATTACTTTTGGATGGGAATTACCTATCGAATACCCGGGGCAGAAAGCCAATACAAAAAACCGGTGATGGCTATGCTAATCGTCTTATTATTGTGTTTGGGTGTATGGATGACCCCTCATTCATTGGTGGCGAGCTTGGAGGAGGCAAGAAAAATGGGTGGGACTCACCATCCATTACTTGGAGTGTTTGGGGTGATGTCAGCAAAAATGACGGTATCGAATCTCATGATTCTGGTCACATTTATGAGTTTCATTATGTATTGGCGAGCTGGAAAACAGGAAACGGCTGGATGGGCCAAAGCCGCCAAAGCCATCATGGGTGCCTTGCTCGTCATCGCGGGTATCGCTGTGGTTGTTCTTGGAGTTTGGGGGTATTTTGTTCCAGCAATTATTCGAATTAATTATTTCTCTGTGGCGCAGGTGTTAATTGTCCTGTTCATCATGATTACCTTTACGCCTTTGACAGCGTTGTTAATGAAAAGCGCGAAAACGACAACGGAAATGGTGTGGGGAAAGATGCCCATCCGTGCAGGGTATAGTTTGGTGTTGAATGCGGTCATGGTGATCTTGCTTATGTCGCTTATGGGATATGCGCGGTCCTCTTCAAGAGTACATTGGCACATTTACGGAGTTATGAGAGATACCTCGGATTATGCCTATTCTCCCGCCTTGGGTTATGCGGCGGCATTCATGTCCCTTAATACCTTTGTTTTTTGTCTGATCGTCGCGTTTATCTTTTGGGTTGCGACTTTGGGAGATAAAGCCAAAGCTCAGCCGCTAAAGGGACCTACCGTTGGTATTCCAGGCCACTCAGCTCCAGCTATGGCTGGTGGTGCGCCGTGTCCAGATGAAAAATTGGAATAGGGATGGCAAGAAGAAAGAAAAGGAAATGGCACAGGTCATGGAAATAATGGGTGAGAAATCATGAGTGAAGTTGCGCTGTTGCAAATAATAGGCATGTGTGTAATAGGAGTGGGGATCGTCATCCTCCTCTTCATTAAGGGAATGTTCCTCCGTGTGATTGGATTTGTGGCTATGGTGTTGGGAGCCTTTAGTCTAATTGCTTTGAGTGTCCCGCAAATGGCTTCGTTACCTCCAGCTGTGGAAACATTTGACCTCGCCAGCGTCAAAAGTCCAGATGATTTGGCCTCTATTGGGCAGAAGATTTTTTTTAGCAAGGGACAATGTGCTTTGTGTCACTCGATTGGACCAAGCGAATCGGCCCGTTGTCCTGATTTAAATGGAATTGGGGCAAAGCTAGCCCCTGAATTCATTTATGAGAGTTTAACTCAACCGCAAGCTTATATTTATTTGGACTTCAGGCATGATGGTGTTCCAAAGGAATACCCAGCACGAATGCCTCATATCGATAAGGATCCCATTGGATTAAGCAAGCAGGAAATTTATTCGGTCATCGCGTTTCTTCAAAAAATGAGCGGTGAGCCTATCAGTGTCAAGGTGGAAGACATTATGGGACCGGCTCAAGAGCAAGAAAAGGCTGCGTCACTAAAAGTCGCGGCCCTCTCTTCCATCCCTTCATTTGAAAAAACTGAAAAACCGAGTTCTGTGGATCGATAGTGGGAACGTCCGGAATGAGGAGAACATCATGAAAGGCCCTATCATTAGTGGAGCAATCATTCTCGCCGGAGTGTTTGTCTTTTTGAAATTCCTTCTTCCGTTATTCACTGCACCTCTTCCGGCCAGTTTAATTTATCTGTATTTGGCGCTCGCCCTGAGTGGGATTATGATTTTTGGAACCATGAGCGCTCCTTCCCTGGAAGCCTTGATGGGGCCAATTTTCAGATTTTTGTCCGGTCAGGGCCAATCTGGGATGGGGCAGGTGGCCAGGGTGGCTGTGTTAGTGATGTTTCCACTATTAGTGGGATGGCAAACGTACACTCGGTTGGCTCCTAGCGATCTGCCGCCTGCAGAAAACAGGACTATTCATCCTGCCCCTCCAGGGGAGTTTGTGGGTTTATCAAACCCGTATCCCAAAACTCCCGAAAATATCATGATGGGAAAAGGGCTGTATGCTGCCTATTGCTCACCTTGCCATGGGGCAAACTTTGATGGAAAAGGGCCGGCAGCACCAGGTTTTAATCCTCCTCCAGCGAACTTCAGCGATCCTGGTACTATTGCCCAGTTACAAGAAGCCTATTTGTTCTGGCGAATCAAAAAAGGAGGAGTGGGTTTACCGGTGGAGGGGATGCCTTGGAAATCGGCTATGCCTCGTTGGGAAGTCGAATTGCCAGAGGAATTCATTTGGAAAATTATTATGGGTGAATATGACGGGGCACACCAATCCCCACGGACATGGGAAGAAGAAGAGTAGGCTACAGGCAATCAGGTTATGAAAAAGTTGAATGAGTGGAGAATATGACATGTTGAACGGACAGAGAATCCTACGGACAATATCAATTATTGGCCTGATCGGGGTCCTTGGATTTTCGCCAGGTTTTGCCAGCGAGCCCCCTCCTCCAGGAGAGACGGGCAGTGTGTCCGTTCGAATGTATCAATTAGAAGGTAGCCTGCCGTCTGATGACCCGAATTCTTCACAATGGGATTCAGTGCCAGGGTCAGAATTTAAACTAGCCCCACAGGTGCATTGGCCTCCGCGCATTCAAGAGGTGACCGTCAACTCGGTGAAGGTCAAAGGGGTTCATAATGGCCAAGAACTGGCCATCTTAGTGGAATATGAAGATCCCACGGAAGACGCTGCCGATGCGGCTGCCCTTGAATTTATGGTGGGTGATAAACCGGCACATTTTGCGCATGGTCAGGAAATGCTGCAAGTAGAAGGGGGCCCTGTAAATATTTGGTTTTGGAAAAAGGAAAATGGTAAAGCGGTCGACATGAGTGCCAAGGGGTTTAAAACCCTGCAAGCCCAACCCAAACAAGATGTGCAAGCAAAGGGCGCCTGGCAAAACGGAATATGGAAGGTGGTTTTTTCCCGTTCATTAAAGACTGATGATACCCAGGATGTTCAAATAGAGCCAGGAGAGTGGCGAAGTGTGGCGTTTGCCTTTTGGGATGGGGCGATTGTCGATGGTCTCGTGAAGGAAAAAGGTGGCCAGAAGGCCGTTTCCTCCTGGTGGTATATCCGGGCTGAACCCAGTCGGGATAATTCCATTTTTGGCTGGGTTATTTTGGGGTTAGCCCTTGCAGCAGCTTTTGAATTGGTGATCGTAAGGAAACTGAGAAAGGGGCAATCAGTATGAAACGGGTGGCTGGTGGTGGTCGAAACATGACAGTCATCGGGTTGGCCTTGATCGGACTAACTTTTGCTCTATTCTCAGGGTGTGCACTCTTTGAAGATGAAAAAACCGCTAAGGGACGAAAGCTCTATAACCATTATTGCAGCCACTGTCATGGGGAATCAGGACAACAAGGGGAAGGGTTTAATTGGGAGCGTATGCCGGACCCTCGCCCGAAGAATCTGGCCTCCAATGCGGAGATGTCTACCTTTAGTGACGAAGAAATTTTTCATACCGTCTATCGGGATATGAAGGATACCTCTGATCAAAAAGTATTGGATGATGAAAATTATTTCGCTGTCCCGACAATGCCGACATTTAAGTACACGTTATCTGAAGAGGAAATTTGGGCCATTGTGGGATATGTTCGAACCCTACATGGGATGTCCCTGACCTATGATTTGGAGGGACGCCGAAAAGAATTAGAGGGGGCCCTGCAGGCAGCACAGGCGGAAATGGAGCAAGCGCAGGCCGTATTTGATGCCGCCGAAGCTAAGGCAGCTGCTGCCCAGGCGGCTAAAGAGGAAAGCATGACAGAGGCGCAACTGGAAAACTATGAACCAGAAGAAGTGACTCTTCCCGAAGAAGAAGCTTTCACTGCTGCTGCTGAAAAATATGAAAAAGCCAAATCTGAATTTGAAAACTTTTCAAAGCGTCCCAAAAAGGCGCAAGTTTCGCGTCCTGATCTTTCCATTGCCGAAGAAGATCGCGTCAAACAAGTTAAACTGGGGGAACAATTATATAGCGAAAAGTACGGGTGCAATGGGTGTCATAGTCTTAACGATGAAGGGGGCCTCGTGGGCCCGGCATTAGACCGAGCCGGGTTTCGCCTCAATCCCACATGGATTTATCGCTGGATTCTTTACCCACAAGCGATGAAAAAACATACCAGAATGCCGAATTTGGGGATTTCAGAACAAGATGCAAGGGCTCTGACGTATTATTTAGGGACTCTCCAAGCCCCCAAACCTGAAAATCCCATTCCCCCACCTGAATAACTTTTTTGCTGTTGTTTCTATTCCCACAGGATGGCGCCTTTTCAGGCTGTTGTTAGCCAAGAGAAGGTACTCTCCTTTTATTTTTTGGACTTGAGATGAGGGAGTTTTCCGATTGAAGAATGTGCCACGCACTGACTCGAGAAGCCGGAATCTTATTTAATTAGCAGGAATGTGAGCCGATTTTTTAAAAAAATGACGGCGAGTGCAAATGACATTTTGTTGCTCTACTCCAAAGAATGCTTCTAAGGGAGTCCCATTAATATTCCTCCCAGGATTAGGACTCCAATCCAGGAATGCTGTTTGAATAAGGCGAAGGCTTGCTCTCCGGAAATCTCTGAACGGAGAAGAAGTACTTGATAGCCTAATAGGACGGCTACTGCCATCAAAGCCAACGAATATTCAACCCCCAGGTGATTGATCTTAGCCACTATGGATAAACACCCCAGCATGAACAATCCGGCGAGCCCTACGCCCAACCAGGTAAATGATCCAAAGAGAATTGCGGAGGATTTAACCCCAATCTTGAGATCATCCTCCTTGTCCTGTATGGCGTAAATGGTATCGTATACCACTGCCCAGCACACTGTTGCCGCAAAGAGGATCCAGGTTGAAAGTTCCAATTCGTTGCGAACAGCGGCCCACGCCATTACGCCACCCCAGCCAAATGCTAATCCCAACATCAACTGAGGAATATGGATGAAGCGCTTACAAAAGGGATACATCCCAGCAAGTAGCAAAGCCATGGGACTAAGAAGAAGTGTCAAAGGATTCAGAAACCATAATAATCCGGCGGCTAGCCCGAGCAAGACCGCCAGAAAAACCACTGCCTGGAGTGATGATAATTGCCCGGATGCCAGCGGACGATATTGCGTCCGTTGGACTTGGCGATCGAATGACTGATCAGCCAGGTCATTCATAATCACCCCTGCGCTTCGCATGAGGAACGAACCAAAAATAAAGATAAAAAGGAGCTTGAAGTCAGGCCAACCCTGCGAAGCAAGAAAAAGAGACCAAAGTGTTGGGAAGAGTAGGAGCAGAGTCCCCGTTTGATTGAACAATCGGATCAGATTGGCAAACGCCAGGGAAGGAGTCCTGGAAGATGGATCAGTAGAACCAGGCCGATGGGTTGAAGTCATGAAGTGATATAAGGCTTTTGGGAAGCGCTTTATCCTTGCAAAAAGATATTAATGAAATGGTTCGCATAAGAAAGTGGATAATTCTTTCAGGAAACTCCACGGAGTTATTTTACGGTAAATCGAGCGATACAGAGGATACGATTAGGTTCATTTGAAGGGGCAACCACGATCATCCACTCTCCGGTGTGTATTTCTGGACGCAGTGATTTCATGCTCCACATGCGATAGCCGGAAGAAGGTCTAATGGGGATGTTCACTTCTGAAATTTTCGTCCATGTTCCGTCGGTTTGGTGATGCCAGCTATGGCGAAGTTTTCCTGTTGTTGTCGCCGCGACCTTTGTCCAAAACACCACGTGTGATGTTTGGGGTGTTTGGACCACTGGAATGGCCGCTTGGCCATTTTTATCTTTTTCGCAGTAGGCAGGAGGGGTGAAAATTCCCTTTGGATTCCTATGGTCGACCTCTTTAGCTAAAACGACTTTCTCAACGAGAAAATCAGGTTGTGCCAACACAGGAGAGATCGTCAGGCCGAGCAAGAGCCCCACTCCCCAAAACATGTCCTTCACGGGATTAACCACCTTCCCTCATCTCCTCTGTTTTTTTATTGCGAGCCCAACTTAGGAAGTTAAGATATACATCTAGCCTTGTCAATGGAAAGCGTGAAAGGACGTTATTGGGCAATAGCCTTCTCTGGTCCGGCTGAGTTCAACCTCTCCTCGGGGAGTTATCGGATCTCTTTCAAGTTGACGTTACCAAGCGACGAAAGGTATAAACGACCACAAAGGCAACCTCCCAAGCTCGTGCTTCAGTTCGGTGTATCTTTCGTGAGTTTTTTCCTTTCAATTTGAGCCGGCGTAGCTCAGTGGTAGAGCAGCTGATTCGTAATCAGCAGGTCGGTGGTTCAATCCCACTCGCCGGCTCCATTCCCCACACGGATAATGCTTTTGAAGGAAAGTAGGTGAAAACCTAATTTTCTTTTCTTTTAAGAGAATTTTCAACCCAGGTTTTTTATGTTTTTGCGGGGACTTTGATCCTAGGTATATTAAGTGCCTCTCATGACACCTGTAGATAGAAATAGGACAAGAAATCCATGATTTTTCATGGACAGACTTAAACGAATATGCACGCACCCATGGGTTGATTTAAGAGGGATATCAGATAATCTGGGAGGAATTAGCAATGGACTCGGCTCTAGCCACACGGGGAAAGACAAGACAGCATTGGCTTTTGTCCGGATTGAGGGATGAATAATAGAGGAAGGAGACTCTATGACACCGACAAGTGAGGTTGAAACCATGACCATTCCTCAGGGTCAGATAACATCACTGGGATCAACAAAATCGTATCAAATCGCTAAGCCGGTGGTTGAAGGAAAAAGCGAAGTGGTTGCCTTTTTTGGGCCAGGGGTTAGGTGTACAGGGGAGATCTGGTACGAAGGGAATGTTCAAATTGATGGTGGATTGGAAGGCTTGGTCCATACCAACGGTACGTTGGTGATAGGAGATCGGGCTGTCATCAAGGCCACGATTGAGGCTGGAACAGTTATCTGCAAAGGAAGTATTCAAGGTGATGTGGTAGCCCGAGAAACGGTCAAGTTGCTTGCCCCAGGATCCATTGATGGAACTGTGAGTACTCCACGGTTATCTGTGGAAACCGGCGGTGTCATTAATGGTCGTGTCTCTATGGATTTATCTCAATGATGCAACAGAGACGGATTTGGCATCTTGTTCATCCAGTACGGAAAGGAGAGGAGTAGGGCAATTTTCTTTTAGTTATTCGAACCCTCGACATGTCTCCATAAACTTCTTTCCCCGTTTCCCACCCAACTCATTTCCTCTTCTTCCCCTCACCCCCCTCTGAGTTCAGCCCGATACAGTGAAGAAAAGATTCTTTGCACATTTTTCAAAAGGAACTTGGTTACTAAGCCTGCCAGAAAACCCCTTGCTTCACATGCGGATGAATGGCAACCCGGAGCGTACGGGGGCAAAATTGTTAATTATTTAGGTTTCAAAGAAGCCCAGCCCTTTGGGCGGGGAGTATCACTTGTGTCAGGATCATTGACGGGCTGGTCTTCGTCCAACTCGAACGAATCTGTCAAGAAAGAACACGATCGCTTACTGAATGGCCAAGGCCGATTCGGAGAAGCTGTCAGGGTCTTTAACGCTATGCTGCTTGCCGGCGCGGAGCTGAGTTTTACAGCAATACTCCTATCACTCCTGTTAGTTATGGTTAAAAGAAAATAGTGTAGGTTTTTTAAAGTCGTGTAGGAGGCACATGGTTTGCTTAACTGAAACAGAAGTCATGAACACTTTTTACTTACTGAGGAGAACCATGAAAATCTGTGAAAAATGTCAGGGTTCGATGGTGGTAGAACGCGCTGTGGATTTAGAAGTCGGATTGAGTATTTTGTATTTTGCCTGTTTAAATTGTGGCAAACGGATTCAGGCGGAAAAGGAGCCTCGTCCTTTAGTCCATTAAATATTGATGCTCGAAACACTGGAAATGGAGGGAGTTATGCAACAACAGAATCGACCACTGACCTATGATGAAAGGAAAGCAGCCGAGGCGGCGTTCCAAGGAGCCCCCTTTGACCCACAATTGTCCGAATCGGCCCGAAAGGTTTATTTAGGAATTTCCTCAGCGATGGCGAATAAACGAAATGAGGCTTTTCAGGAATTTGATCTATCGCAACCGTCTACCATGGCCAAAAGAGCACCGACGGAATCACAGGCCAGACCACGAGCCAAATCCACCTTTTGGTAATCACTGCCTGTATTGTATATGTGGGGACAATCCCGTCATCGGGTTGTCCCCAGTCTGACCCCCCCACTCGTCTCGACAGCGTCATATTCCTCGACTATGATAAAATAAATCTCCATCCTGAATTCCCTATGTATGATATTTGATATTGGACTTTTCTAGGTCAGGTTGTTAGAGAGTGAGAGCTTTTTGCGTAAACGGGTGTCTTTTTCTCGTTACTCCTGTTGTTCTGCCTGTTCTTTGTTACAGTATTTTATGAAAAGGGCATCAAGAGACCGTCACTGTTCATGGAACCGTAAATGAAAAAACATCCCGTATGGCTGACATATGCACGGAAAGTAGGCACGATCTACGGTATGTTGCTTTTTGTGGTTTTTTATACCGGTGTCGGAGTCTCCGCACAGGATCCGAAGGGGAGTTCAGGGGATATGGTGGCCAATCAGGCAAAGGTTGCATGGATGAATGGCTCCCCTAATCGTGCGCTGGAAATTCTTGACCAGGGCACGCGGGAATTCCCTCAATTTTTCCCACTCCAAAAACTTCGCGGGGATATTCTGACGACAATTCGTCGTAACCAAGAAGCCTTAGAGGCCTATGAGGCGGTGCTCCAAGGTGAGCCTGAATCTTTGGTGATTCGATGGGCTAAGTGGAGTGTGTTGACTCGGTTAGGAGAAGGGGATTTGGCGATTGCAGAACTTCAGCGTATTGCCAAAAGAGAACCCGACAATCCTCTGGTTCACCTGCGTTTAGCCCGAGAACTCCGGAAGCTCGATCGCTTAGAAGAATCCCTTGAGTCGTATCGTCAGGCGGTCAAGCTGTCTCCGGAATTGCTTGGGTGGCGGTTGTCTCTGGCTCGTGCGCTCTTTGATGTTTTGGATTATGAGGGCGCTCGAAAAGAAGTGGAAGACGTTTTGCAAAAGGTCCCAAAGGGTTCTCCCGTGGAATCTGCTGCCCGCAACCTCTTAATGGTGGTGTATGGGGCAACGAAAGAAAGAGGCCGACGCTTTCAACCAATTTTTAGCCCGGAGGGTACTGCGGCAGATCTTAAACAATGGGGGTTGATTCGTAACAAGGCCTGGAAACTCTTCACGGCTGGTCAGTATCAGGAAGCCGAGCCGGTGCTTCGAGAAATTCTCTCGCTCAGGCCTTCCGATCAACCCGCTACCTATGAACTAGGGATTACTTTGATGGAATTGGATCGCTACGAGGAAGCCATCGATTTTCTCCAAAAGGGGATCGATCTGGGGGCATCCAACGAGGTGTATTTGGATTCCATTTTTCGGATAGGGCAATGTCTGTCGGAATTGGAGCGATGGCCTGAAGCTTTACTGCATTTTGAATTACTTCATGAGCTTGCCTCTGTGCCGGTAGCCAGTCCTGTGGAGTCTCAGGAAAGCACCGATGCTCCTCCGGTCATTGCCGGGGCCAAAGTTCTTGATAAGGAGAAGGTGGCCCAGTGGTTGGAGAAGGTTCGGCAACATCTTCCCCACACGAAAAAGTCGACGCCGGATGCTATCCCGGTCATACCTGATCCAATTTCCAGCCCACCGCAGGTTCAGCCTGAAGAAAGGGCTGCAATGAATCTCGAAGGTTTTGAGCCGGTGCATTCACGAGCATCGCTGATGGGGCGTGACGCGGATTTCAGTTGGTTTCGATTTGTCATTCCCGCAAGGATGGTTATGAGGGATGATCTGCTTATGGGGGAACATGAATTTATTCCCATTGATCCGGGAGACACTTTTCCCACGGCCACAAAAGAGATTTATTTGGTGTTTGCCTTAGTTACAGCCTCCTATGACGAAATTCCCTTAACCGCCGAATGCTTTATTGAAACGTCCAAGATTTCTTCCGGTCAGACGGCCTTAGTCCAGGATCGGGTCATCATGACCACGAATGAGCAATCCGGATATTTTCGGTTTCAGGGTTCACGGGAAGGCTGGAAACCCGGACTCTATCGTTGCGGTTTATTTGTGGGGGACGAGGTCTCAGCTTATAACCTAGCCGACGAGGTAAGATTTCGGATTGTCGCCTCTGATTAAGTGGCGGGAGATGACAGAGCAGACGAGGTCGATTGATCTCGTGTTTGTTTGAGAGCAGAGGTTGTGCGATCTTTTTCTTTCAGCCATTGCTCAAAGCTTTTCGCGGCGCTCTCCAAGGTTCCTTCCCGCCCCATCAATTCCAAGGCGCAACTCACTTCTGCCAGCGAGAGAGCTCCGATTGACCGACAGGAGCCCTTACAGGCATGGGCAGCCTTCATTAATGCATCTGGGTCATAATGGTCGATTGCTTGTTTGATGCTTTCGAGATGACGAGGCAAATCTGCTAAAAATTGATCGACCATTATGGTGAAAAACTCGGGTTCGTCTTTGCCACCAAGGGCCTTGAGATTTTTGAGGACCGTTTCATCTAAGCAAGGAGGTAAGGAAGTGGAGTGCTTCCTGTTGTGTGGTGTAACGGGATGGTCTACCAATTTTTTCTCTGTACGATCCGGTAACCATTTGGTGATCATGGCAGATAATTCTTCCAGCCTGACCGGTTTCCCTAAAAAATCGTCCATGCCGGCTTCCAGGCAGGCTTCGCGATCCTCCTTCAAGACATTGGCGGTCAGTGCAATGATGGGAAGGCGGGAAGGTGCGCGGTGTGTCGTATGAGGCGTCGAAGAACTTTTGTCGGTTAAAGAGTCACTGTGTGCTTCAGGCCTGTTTTGTTTTCCCTGTTCCGTTTTGCGGATCAATTTCGTGGCAGAATAGCCATCCAGATCCGGCATCTGGCAATCCATGAAAATCAGGTCATAGGTTGCACGCCCAACGGCCTCGACGGCTTCCAGGCCGTTTATAGCGATGTCAACGCGACAGCCGAGTTTGATGAGCATTCGTACAGCGACTTTTTGATTGACCCGATTATCTTCAGCCAGGAGAATCCGGATTTGTGCTTGAGCCTGCGCTTCTTCAATGGTATGTCTGGTAATTAGCGTGGTCGAACAAGTGTCCTCTGGTGTTGCTGGAAGGGTCTCCTTGCCCAAGACCATTTGTAGACACTGTTGTAATTGTTGATGCCGAACGGGCTTGGTGAGATAGCCATTAAAGCCTGATTCTTGAGCCAAGCGAGCTTCCCCTTGCTGTCCGAGAGATGTGAGGAGAATGAGAGGTGTCTGGATAAGAGCA
>Ga0209536_100001196_pt1 | contig 42898 bp, 61 predicted proteins | sample DeeMarSeWOR28_12_FD_187461 | JGI IMG/M metagenome (GOLD analysis project Ga0209536, IMG submission 187461) | Marine sediment microbial communities from White Oak River estuary, North Carolina - WOR-2-8_12 (SPAdes) (version 2) | ecosystem: Environmental > Aquatic > Marine > Intertidal zone >...
GCTCCTACTGCAGCGGCTCCTCAAGTTACAGCGAAGAGCGCGCTACGTACCAAGCACCAAGCTCTTCAAAAAGAGATCATAGCTCTGCAAGCTAAGAAACCTAAGGGCAAAGACCTTGCTCATCTTAATGATTTGAAACAACAGTATTCTCAATTAGGTAAGCAATTAACACTTTCAGATGCAGAACGTCGAGCAGCTATTGAAGCTGGTAAAAAAGCCCAGCCCAGATTAGATAAGATGGAAGGTTACGAGACCTTTAAGAAACCGATAGAGAAACTTAGAGACGAAACAGGAACTTGGCGTCCATTTGGTAAAGGTAAGCAACCGAGTAAAAAAGCAGATCAGGCGGCGGATGACATGGTAGCCGCTTTTAGAAAGGTGTTGCCTGACATTATTGATGACGTTAAGCAGCATGGTGGTACTGTGATGGATCGTATCAAAGCAATGACGGATGACTCTGGCAAGCCGTTAGCTAATGAAGCTGTCATCAAGATGGTTGAGAAAGAAGTAGCTGAGTCAGCAGCCGCTGCTAAGGTGGAGATTACAAGACACGGTAATTGGAATCTGAAGAACCTAAATCAAAAGCTTAGAGATGCTATTGTCGAAATGGCAGAGAAGGACCCAGCGATGACAAAGAAGGGACCTGTCATAAGTGATCCTGACGTGGCGAAGATAGCAGAGAATCTTTCCGACACGCCGATCATGCGCGCTATATTAAAGAAGAAGCCGGGACAGTTCGCTGGCGAGATGCGTAAGTCTATTGATGATGCAGCGTCATCTCTCAAAGCTGTGTTAGAGGAAGACTTTGGAGCGCAAGGTTTGATGAAGCATATTAACGCTGTTGTAAAGAAACGTTTCCAGCAACAAAAAGAGTTCGCGTCACGTACCGGCCGCGCTCTTCGGCAAAACTTAACAGCTAATGATGAAGCTAAGATTAAAGGACTTATCGAGGCTGTCATCGCTAAATACAAAAGAGACCCGTTGCTTAGTCCGGAAGACTTCAAAACTATTGAACAAGGTCTGCTTAAACTTAAACATGACATATTAAATACATCTAATATCAGTGAGTTTATGGATAAATCATATTTTGTTTGGTTGAATTCATTGCTATCTAATCCATTTACTCATGGGGTTAACTTCACTAGCAACGCTCTTTTTATGTTAGAGAAGATTCCTAATAGAGCCTTTGATGTATTAGGAGACTTGACCGTACGCGGTATTGCTAGAATGAAAGGAATTAAGTTAGACCCTGTCTTTAAGTTTAAAGAACTGCCGGCGATGTGGCGTGGCTTTAAGCGGTGGGCTTATTATAAGCGTACTGGCAGACGCATACCATTTAAAGTGAAGAAAGGTACTAAGCTCGACGTGGATTTACCAATGCCATTTAGCAAGAAGGTTAATGACGTTGTAGGAGCGCCCGTTAGTTTCTTGAAGAAAGGCGATGATATATTTAAGGAAGCTGTAGGATATATGGAGTATTACGCACGGCATGTTATGGGTGAGCGTGGTGATGATCTGTTGAGCGCAATATATGAAGAGCAATTACACCGCACGTTTCAAGACACCGCTGGACCATTAGCAAAGTGGTTGCTCGAAGGCAAGAAGCGTGTTCCGGGATTGCGCTGGATCATACCGTTTGTTAAGACGCCTGAGCGTCTGCTTATGCGCGGCTTAGAACGCACACCTCCCGGCGCTGCCGGTAAACTAATCCGTGATTTAGTTAGAGGCGGTACACAAAAACAAATAGCACATGATATTGGTTTGTTATATCAAAGCGCATTATTAACTATGGGCGTAGGATGGTTATGGAGTAATGCTAAAGTAACTGGAGATGCGCCAGATGACGAAGCAGAACGTGCTGCTTTCTATGAATCAGGAAAGAAACCTAATTCTATATTAATAGGTAAACACTGGGTGCCATTTGCTCGTATGGAACCTGCAGGCACAGCGTTATCTTTGATGGTTAACTTTACACAAGACGTAGCTAACTCCGATAAAGAAATGCCTATTGATAAGATAGCCGATGGTATTGGTGGTATCACACAGACCTTAGCTAATAAGACATACTTCAGCGGTGTGTTAGGTTTCATGCGTGCTGCTGCTGAACCTCAAATATACGGTGGTAAGCTTATATCTAAGTTCGTAGCCAGTGGTATGCCGGGATTATTTAAATTCGCAGCTGATATTATTGATCCCGTTTATAGACAACCAGAAGGTTTAGTTGGAGAGGTTGCAAAACGTACACCCTTTGCTTCTAAGCTTATTGAACCTACGCTTGGTGTCTTCGGTGATGTACAACCTAAAGTACCGTTAGGTATTGGTACTGAGAAGCGTGACCCGTTAACTCTAGCACTTAAAGATACACCGGTGCCTATGCCTAGCCGTCGGCTCGGCGGTGAGAAGCTTACTGTTAAAGAATATAATAATATTTTACGACAGTCTGGCCCGTATCTAAGACAGTTATTAGAAGCAGCGACAGCGTTACCAGTATGGCAGGAAATTCCAAGAGGGATTAGGCAGAAGATAGTTGATGATGCAGCGAGACAAATACGAGGGGCCTACCGCGATGTTCTCTTAATGCAGAAGATCGCAGAAGACCCCAAGAAGTTAGTCGATAAGTATTTGGAATAATTATTCCTTTTCAGACCAATTAGTTGTCGTCTTAGAAATATTACAGGTGATGGGGACTCTGAATGTTTTGTAGTCCTCCATCATCTTTTTTATTTGCTTGACTAAAACCTCTTCGTCTTTATGTATTTCAATAACTATCTCGTCGTGAATAGTTAATAGAATGTTGCTCTTAGTGTCGCGTAACAAGCTATGTACTTTAATCATAGCATTCTTTAGGACACCGGCCGCACAACCTTGAATGAGATAGTTAACAGCTTTGTAGGTCATATTCTTATCACAGGTGTAACGTCTACCGAAAACGTCTTGAACATATCCTTTCTCTAATATACGGCGAGGGACATTCCAAGTGAACTTCCTAACCTCGTAATAGTTATGGTAGTACCGATCAATGAAGGACTTCGCTGAGGTATATGTGTAGTTCGACTCAGGGTAGGCTTGATTGAGGACTTCACAAAAGTGTTTTGGTCCGATACCATAGACAATGCCGAAGTTAAGGCGCTTGGCAATGTCCCTCTGTTCTTTCGTATAGTCTTCTCCAAAGATTAACTCTGCTGTCATGCCGTGTAAATCTCCGTCGGCACGAGAAAGCTCATCTATCATTTTCTGTTCCTTAGAATAGTGGGCAAGAATTCTAAGCTCAATCTGACTATAGTCAAAATAATAATTGGTATAATCAGGACGGCAATTAAAAGATTTACGAATATCGACACTACCACCTCTAGGGATGTTTTGAAGATTTGGCTGTCGACAACTGAATCGACCTGTCTTTGCACCAACTTGATAAAAGTCACAATGTATTACTCCTTTATCATCAGCACCATCCAACAAACCATAAACATAGGTATTGAGACGTTTAGTTACATCACGCATCTCAATGACAAGGGGTATGATAGGATGGTCATATTGTTTTAGATTATAATCATCAAGGACAGGATTACCTGCTTGAGAATATGCGTTGCACTGAATACGTTCCTCGTCAAATAGAAATTTGCCTAGCTGTTTATTACTTAGAACATTAACATCACCGAACTCTGTTTTAATTCTAGCATTAAGTTCAGCTAAACCCATTTCACATAATTGTTTTGCTGAGGTAAGATAATCAATATCAAGTTGCGCGCCGCGTTGTTGCATGTCGACGAGAACTTGCAGTAATTTCATTTCCGTTTTATATACGGGATTATCGAGTACGCCTTTGGATCTGTAGAATTCAAAGAGATCCATTGTGTACTCCACATCTTTGAGCGCATACGGTTCCATAATCTCACGAGGAACTTCTTCGTAGGCTTTGAGTTTGTGCTTTCGCATATATTCTTTAAGTTCTTTCTCTTCACTGGTGTCTGCTCCCAAATACTTCTCTGCTAACCTTTTTAATGCTTTGCTTGTTTCATCGGGATTATACACAGCAGCCATAATCATTGTGTCGTGTATTTCTCCCTTTACTTCCATACCATAAACTTTTAACATTTGTATGTCAAACTTAGCATTATGAAATACTTTAACATAATTAGTACTCATGAGGGCTAAGTCAAGGGGGACAAGGTCATCTTCCCCTATACAGATGTATGACTTAACGTGGGCTTCCCCGGTCCGCACGTTATAATCTAAGAATTCCTTGTCCCCGTGTATTGAAATAGCGAAAGGTTTATCACCGGTATATGGATTCAGGCCAGTGGTCTCTGTGTCTACGGCAATTATCATAAAAGAACTTCCTTTCGTTTTCTAATTATCTTATACAAATCTCCGTCGAGAAGTTTATTAGTTACTTTTAATACTTCTTTTATCTGTGCTACAGAAAGGTTCTTCTTCTTTCCTTCAAGCATTGCTACAGCTACTGAGAAATCTGTTATTTTCATTTAATCCTCCTGTTTATCTGGTTTCCATCCAAAATCAACCATTTTATAGTCTCGACCATATTTACTTTTAATTGTTTGGTCGTGTAATTTAAATATCTTTTTATCAATCATATCATATGGAATACTCATTTTTAACCAAACACCGTCTTCATTTCTATAACACAATCTTAAACCAACACGTAACTGTTTACATTTCCTAACAGTATAATCACCACAACTAACAATTCCTTTCCAAATTTTTTTAACTTCGTGTTCTAGATAGCCTGCTATAACTCTATCTTCCATTCACATTCCTCCCTTTATAAGTTGGTCTTAACTGCTTTGCAAGAGCAAAGATAGCCCTGCAAGCAGCGTGTGACAAATGATCATCGCTATTATCACCAGAAAGATAAGCGTAGACGTGCATAAGAAGATGATTAAGATTTTCTTCAACAGAGAGATTTCTCCAATTATCCTCTCCGTACTTCTCAGCTCCTTTATGCAATACAGCACTGATACCAAGCATAGCGCTAGCATCGAAGAGATCGCAACGATAGATAGTTGCACTTTGCTTACCTCCTTCCGCATTAGTTATTATAGGAGCATTAGGCTCAAGTCCTGTAAACTTTTTCTTACGTCTTGTATAAGGTTTTCTCGGTTTTTTAGTTGGTAATGTTTTTATTTTTTTTATGTCAAATTCATTTAAGTCGTCCAAGATTCTCTTCTCCTTTTCTATACAAGCAAAACAACGCTTGTTTATGTTATATAAACTTAATCGTTTACCGCAGTCTTTGCACTTACCTGCTCGTTGTCTTTTTCTTATACTAGATTCACTACCAATTTTATCTGCTAACGGCATGCACTCCTGCTCAATTTATAAAGAGCGTTAGCAATATCTATATCATTAGTTTTATCAGAATATCCAATATCTCGACGAGCTCTAGCTAACATACGTGTCATTGCCGGCGTCTTCCATTCCCCATCGTGTCCGTGCTGCGACTGAATCAACTGATGTAGAGTTTGCAATACTCTTTTGTTACAAGTTTTCTTAATGAATGCTACTTTTTTTGGATATAAGCGTCCTTTGTTCATTAGTATTCCTCCACCTCAACAACTTCAGGTTGTTGCATATACGTCTTGATTAATTTAATGAAAGCAGGAGTCTTGGCATATGCAGTATAGTATTTAATTAAAGCGTTGTTCTTTAATAACTCGGAGACGTGTGTACGTGCTGTGGTTCTGTCACAGTTAAGCAAGTCCTCAAAATCTTTCAAGGTCACTTGTTTAAGATTAAGAAGCTTGCGTACCGCGTTACGTCCCATGGCATCTAGAACACGTTCTACTTCTTCAATAGACACAAGGCTTTGTTCAGGATTATGATCTAAACTCCATTCTTGATACATAAAATATTTAGAATCATATATTTCATTAAGCCATTCATAAATATACTCGACGTGGTCAGGAGTAACTTTAACCTTCACGCCGTCCTCTGTGCTGAAAAGTCTACAAGCAAGAGAGGTTGCCATTCGGGCAAGCTTTATTTTTTGCTCCGAAGGATTAACGAGAGGACAAGCGTGAGAATATTTATTATACATTTGCTTAGCTAATGAAAAACAAGCCTCGTAAGCTTTCTTCTCTATATTAATGTCTGCAGGTTTTCGGCTCCAAGCCCACAAAACTAAATCTCTACAGAGGTCGGAAGTAAAGACATGCGGTACTTCTTCTCTATATGGTGCATTAATCAGGTCACTATCAACATCATCGAAGGCAATGATTAAAGCAAAGTCGAATCGGGCGACGTCCTCGGGTTGCGTGACAAGATTTTTAATAATGTCAGGTCCGGTATTGAAAGCGTTAATAGACAAGTTTTTTCTTGGATTAGAAAACCAAGCAAGACGAGTCCTTGCGTTTGTTCGTGCAGTGCGGATTTTAACAATTTCAGCGATACCGGAACTTCGAATTTGGGATAAGGCGGCGATGACTTCAGGGTCCATTCCAGCCATTTCATCAATAATGAGTAATCGTTTGTGGTTAAGAGGAATTTTTCCCCAATTGACTGTCCAACGAGAATGCAGTTGTTCAAGTCCTCCGATGAGCCCAGCAAACGTAGTTTGTTCACCGCTTGCAAAGGCCCCCAATTGGTAATGTTGTAAGAATTTTTTACAGGTTTCTGTCTTTCCACAGCGCGTGTCTCCTATTACTAAACTCTCTAAATATCCTTTACGAATTTCACCGGCGAATGGTATTTGTAATACACTATGATATACAAGGTCTAAAGCAAAGTGCAGGCTCTGTCTCTCATATATTCTTGTGACATTCGCGGCTAAGTCATTGTAGATATAGTTGAGTTGTCTTCTAATTGATTTGGTGCACATTGAAATACCCTCAGTTTTTCAAATAGTTCATCTGTCATTTTGAATTCCTCTATTGACGTTTCACACGGACGCGACTTGTACACAATATGCACAAGGTACTGTGTCCGTGGATCGGGCACTGTCAATGTCTCCACTTCATAATCCCTATTAGCTTCCAATTTATGATTAAGCACAAACATTGTCCGTCGGATATACTCAGCATCGAATGTTTGCTCATCTATATAAGGAATAGCTGTAATCTCTTCAACAAATTGATGAGACTTATAATTCACAACGAACGAATTACATTGCCCAGCAATTCTGAAGGTTTGTCTAAGTACCACCTTTTGTTGTGCGTTGCTACAATTTAAAAAAGCCAGTAACTCAGGTCGTACTTCTGTAAGAACTATTGTTGAAGTCAAGTCTGGATTACGCGATAGACCACAACCAATACATTTAGTCTTTCGCCCATCCGCACATGAAATTGTAATCTCTTTAGGAATAATAAAAGGAGCGAGGTCTTTACCTAGAATACGCACTTTAATGCGTAGACGTTTAAAAAAATTATCATTATATGATGCGTCTTCTAACGTTGCTACTGTGACATCATCTTTAATGTCAACATAAGTTTCATCTTTAATCTTTAATGTCGGCGTCCTGTCGACGAGCGCAGCGAAGTCTTGAATAGTATTCTTCTGTAGTATGTAATCAGTAAAGTCACCGTTATCCGGATAGGTTAACGGCAACTTCACGATTTTTATACTTTGTACAGCGCCTGATAATATAGACGATACTTTCTTAGCTCCTTCTACACCTGCCTTATCTATATCATAACACAATACAACATGTTTACCCATAAAGTATTTACGCCACTCTTCGTGAAAAGTGCCAGCACCACCGGTAACGGTGGCAGATGGAAGACCTAATTGATTAGCAAGGATACAGTCCTTCTCGCCTTCAAATAGGTACACCACAGAATCATCCAGCTTTTCCAAAGGCCACAGACACGCAGTGTTAAAATCACGTACACCCGACATCTTGTTCTTTGAATTTTTAGGTGAGTATAAACGAATATTGATCAATTGCCCGTCCCTCCTGATGGGAATTGTTATTCGTGCCCCATCCCACCCAAGCTCAAATTCATCTATGGTATGTTCCGTGTACCGGCAGTGCTTAGCAAGCCACTCCATCATAGTTTTATTTTGAAGTAAGGCCATGTGCCACGCTTGTACGTCATCTTCTGTATGAGGAAAATTCTTATACTGCTTAGGATTTTTCTTATACAGTTTATAAATAGCACCACGTGCAACTGACACATCCACTTCATTAACAGCAGCATAAAACTGATAGATATTACCACCCGTTGACTGAGGACATGATGCCGCGTGACATTTATAGAGACCGGTATGCAAATTGATACTAAGAGACGGCTTCTCATCTTTGTGAAAAGGACACCTCGTCGTTAATTCCATAGTCCCATTACTACGATTTACACGTATGGCATCATCAAATGAAACGTATTGACTATAAAAGTCCTCTATATCGTGAGTGGTTAGTTTCAATATTCAGTCTCCTCTGACGTCTTAGGGGTTGTAGGAGTTTGTTCTTCTTCGAATTTAAGGTCTCGCTTAATGAAAGCATTGTAAATTCTCTCAGCTCTTTCATAGTCAGCCTTCTTAGCTAGACCGCCTTCTTCAACACCGAGAACAAAAAACGTACCTTTATTATTAGTACGTGTCTTAGCGCTGATTTTATATGTACGACTAAACAAATCACCGCCATTCATCTTAGCCATAGTAAGCAACCTACGGCCGGCAGTGTATGATGTGTTACTAAATGATACTACAATAGGCATTTCCTCACCTTCGATAAGACAGAGATAATTAAGGTAAGCTGTGGCTAATGGCTTCTCACCATTGGGACCGAACTTAGTCTCCTCTATAACGCGTGGATCATTGGGATCATCGCTACGCCATAACATACCACCACCTTCACTACGCGGTACCCAACGAATGAAGTTCTTCCTTAATATGATAGGAATGATGGTAACTTCATCGCCTAGTTCTGATTTGTCAACGCTATTCAACAATACGCCCGGTTTTGCATCTCCTGTGACTACACTTGGACTTAATGCTTGGGTAAGTTCCAAGCGTGGAAGGATAAGGTCTTCCTGTGTTACTGCTGCATCAATACCTCTCGGTGCCTTTTGCAACTCTGCTACTTCTTGTGTTCCCTTTTTTACTACGTCTTTTTTCTCTGGCATTTTTAGCCTCCTGTGTTATGTGTTGTCTGATTCTTTTCTTACGCGTACTTCCTGTGTAATGTACACGCTTACTCCCGGCGGTAACTCCTCGTTATTCGCCTTCTTCTCTTTATAATAAGCGCCAAACTTCTTAGCGTTAAATGACTTACAGAGTTCTATATCACCTGTGTCATTCATCCATCTAAAGAACGACTCTTCATCACTGATACTATAACGAGGCGTCCTATTCACATAGAATAAGGATCCGTCCAATGACTGACGTGGTATATCGTGCATATCGAAGTATTCAATTAAGTCACCGGACAACTCCTCTAATTTCTTATTAAGTTCTTTATCACGTTCTTTAAGAGAGGCTTTTTCCACTCTTATAGCACGCACTTCTTTAAGCTTGTCATAAAATTCTTCTGTATTAAGCATTGTTCTCTCCTAAACATAACTGGTTTTCGGTTATAGTTTGAGGTTGGTAATCACGCGTCTTAGCGTCGAAAATAAGTACATTGACACGACCGTACTTAAACCATATCAATGCAGCCGATAAGATATTTAGTACAGGATGTCCTGACAATAACAAGAAGTCATTATCATCCACGTCCCTCAGCTTAGGCTTTATCTCACTAAGCAAGCTATCTGTGCTAAAAATATTTACACCACGTCCTTCAGTTAAGTATATAAGCTCACCAAAGCGTTCTGCTGAGCTCATATCTTGGTCGCTGTGGTTAACGACATATACTTTACGTTTGTTCACTCTATTCACCTCCTTATACCATTTCTACAAGTTTATTCGTTGCTAAATTACTCAAAGATTCCTTTCGACGTAGCGTGTTGTGTATGCTGACATCAACGGACTTTTTCATTAGTAAATCTATATAGGTACAGTTCTTATCCTGTCCTATTCTATGAATTCTATCCTCTGCTTGTGTTCTTTCACCATAACTGTAACTATTACTCATAAAGACAGCGTAGTTAGCAGATGTTAAATTGATACCCATACCAGTAGTTTGTATCTGACCTATAAAACAACGGACGCTCGCATCTCTGTTGAATTTAGATACGAGAGCAATGCGGTCTTTAGTACTACCTTGCACTGTAACGAACTGTATACCTGCTTTATGTAACGCTTCCTCAACCATTTTGATTTCAAAAGTGAATCGGCAAAAAACCACAATCTTACGTGTAATCGCGAGATTTTGTATGAAATTAACAAGCCAATCAACTTTTGGATTTTTGGTGAACGCATATTCTTCTCCTTCCACTGTTTTTGTAAAGCCTGCTGTTATTTGACTGAATCTCATCAAGCGAGTAAGTATAACTGGCGCGGTAATAACTTCATCGCGGAACTCAGCAATGAAACCTTGCTTGAGATCAGCGTATACTTGCTTTTGCTCGTCGGGCATATCAAGTCTAATGATTTGATATAGTTTATCAGGTAAATCAAGACATTCGTCTTTCGTCTTCCGTATTGCGCAACGATATAATCGTTCACGGAAGTCAACCATATTTACCCACCTCACTACTTGCTTATCTAGATAACCACCCATCACTGCATATCTAGAACGGAAACGATAATAGTTTCTGCCATAGATGTCAGGGTTAAGAATACGATACTGTCCAAATATATCCAATGGATTATTCATTACTGGAGTTCCAGTCAGTATGAGTTTATCTTTGACATAGTGAGAAATATCAAAACAAGCTTTAGACTGCAGCGTCTTAGGATTCTTAACAGCAGTACTCTCGTCGAGAACTAACAAATCAAATCCTTTTTGAATTAAATTGTGTTTTAGAATACGACATGACTCATAGTTAATGATATACACATCAGCAGGCCAACTCAGTTTACGAATGCGTTTACCTTTACTGCCTAGTAATGCAATCGCTTCTAAGTTACTATGCTTATGTGTTTCATCTACCCAATTCTCGACGAGAGTATTGGGGCAAACTACAAGTGTTTTATAAATTTGATTTTGTTCTTTGCGGTAAGTTGCGATGTCGAGTACGACTTTAGTTTTACCTAAGCCGGGCTCTAGTAGAAGGGCATAGTAGGGTTTGTCTTTTATATTTTCAAAACACTCCAATTGGTGTTTGAAGCAAGTTGTTTTAAAATCCATTCTATTGCTCCTTGTCTCGTTGTTTCAGTATTCTGTATTCTGTATATTCTCTTTGAATTCAAATACGTCACTACTTCAGCAAAGCCACCGTGCTTTCTTATCTTCTCTATATAATGCCGTTGCAAAGGTGTTGGTTGATTATTGTCTATCTTTACTTCGATAGCAACGAATCGCCCTTGAACACAGCCAATAATATCAGGAATGCCTGCGTGAAACTTATCGCTGGCTTTCCAAAAAAAGCCGTGTTGTTTAAGCAGTTTTAGTAGGGTTGTTACTACTTGGCTTTCCTTCATTGTCTTCTCTTAGTTTGAATTCCAATACTTTTAGTGATTTGGCTACTCGATCAAAATCCTCTCGTGTAATCTCCTCACCAACTCGGAACGTCAAACCATTTCCACCAATGAAGAAAATAGAAATTGTGTCTGCGGCTTTGATGTCATAATCCTCGTCGTTGAATTTACCGTTCTCATCGGGAACCGCATCCTCCTTAGGTTTGCGATAAGCAATGCCTTTCTCGACGGCATACGATACCACATTGTCGAGGATAATAGTAACATCATCTGTGATTTTGAGTTGAATTGGTCGGCTCACTACATCTCCTTTCTGTTTATGGTTAATTGAATGTGAGTATTATACACAAAACCGACCGTATGTCAATTAGTTTTTGTACTTTCTACATACAGCACTACATATTTTGCATATGCTGTTAATACCTTTTGGTCTTCGAACCAGAAGGCCTCTTCACCTTTTTCTTTCGCTTTTTCATAGGCTTTCCTAAAGACTCCATAATTCTCTGTTGTGATAAACGTTTGCTTTTCGCTTTCCATTGTTTTATCCTCTTTTCATCTTGAGCTATTGCTTCTTGTTCTAATCCTATATGTAAATGCGCGAAGCAATACTCATTAACATTATACATAGAGAGCTTCACCTTACAGATCTTGCACTTGCGAAGACGCTTATTAACGCGTACCCTACCTATAATAGAGAAGGGAACATGACCATCCACGTCCTCAGCCACCATGATCGGTTTACCTTTAGGCATTTACATACCTCCTTTCCAACATTCTATAAGCAAAGCTGAAATAATAAACGCAATCCCACATAAAAGCAATGTGAGTCCTACTCTAGCAAGTATTGGCATCAACACACCTCCTCCTTATCTAGCCAACTCTCAATAGCGTCAGCCACCTCATCAGGCACCTCGTTATTTAAAAAACGAATTGTGCCATCATTATACTCTAGGGCAATAGACCACGTCACCACGTGGCGCATCTCATTATGTCCCTCTTGTGGATTACATATAGGGCAATCGCCCCCTTGATTACACTCCTTAGCCCACCTCGCTTGTTGACTTTCTAAACACATGGCATAGCCTCCTTTATCACTTCGGATAGTTCTTTGAGCATACTAATTGCTTCAGCACACGTCATTAGATATGCATAGTCATCTACAGGGGTAATGCTGAACGTCACGCCCCCATCTTCAATAACCATATAAATGTCTTTACCAATATCAATTTTATCCATTAAAACCACCTTGTAATTACATTTAAGTCTCTTTTAGCTTTGCAATACTCGTAAATGGTTCGCTTGAGTTCAGGGCTAAGTTCAGAAAACCTTAGCCCCATTCGTGTTGCACGCTTCTGTGCCATACGCTGTATTGCCCTGTGTGTCTTGCGTTCCTCAAGTGTCATAGGCTTACCTATTATAGCCTGAGAATAACACGCATTGTCACAATACTTACGCTTCAAGCTACGATTAGCACGCTTAGGGATAGGCTTCTTACAAAATTTACATATCCTAATCGTTCTCAAGCAAATGCTCCTCTTGCACTGCCTGATAATACTCTAGCTTTTCTTTCATATGGTTAAGGGCGTGTATCTTAATAGCACTATTACAGCCCCTAAGCCTTAGCTCTATTTCATCATGTCGCCTCACATCAGCCTTGAAGTCATTAACTGATTTTTGTATCTCTGCAAGTATGCCATTAGGTGTGCTAAAGTCCACATCTGTTTGTCTTACCATTTAGTCCCCCTTACTTAGACACTTTGGCAAAATGCCATACATTTGTTTTAGGATTATATTTAGCCTTGATTACATATACACCTTTACAATGCTTATAGGCATATGCTCTTGCAGCACCACCTAAACTCTTGCTGTTACACACACAACTCAACGCTTCACCTATACGCAAATTCTTAACAGCCTCGTAGACAGGTAAGTATCTTGACTTAACTTCTCTTGTCCAGTCCACATCATCATAATTGACCGTTGTGATTTGAAACTCATCTACTCTTTTCGGTTTTCTCCCTCTTGGCATTATACTACTCCTTTCGGTTTAAGGTTTATACTGTCCAACTCTCACACACATCTCGTCGCTTGATATACCACATATCAGCAACTTTTAATGCTCGTAATGCTCCTCGTCTTATCCTTGCTCGTACTGCTTGTTCCGTGATGCGTAATCTCCTTGCCACATCACGCACTGTTACATAATCGCCATTAATTTCTTGTACTCCATATAGGCAAGGCGTTATGTAATAGCGTTGCCGACTACCTCTTGTAGTCCACATAGTCCATACTCCTTTCTTAGTGAGGGCATAGGCACAATAAGGCTTCGGAACTTATTGCGTTATTCCTATGCCCTCGGGGGTTACACAAGTCCAACAGGCAAATTGTTGTCATAATGCTCATCAAAACATTCTTCAGCCTCAAACTCATTAACAAATAAGCGTGTTGGCTCTATGTCATCAACTTCCAGCGTGTTGGCAAATATCGCCTTAGCTTGTTCTTCATTCATAGCTTCAACATAATCTTCATATTCCAATGTTTCTTCATAATAAACTCTAAATAGTTTCATTTTTCTTTCTCCTTTAGGTCATTGTACTTATTGGCTAAGTAATCTCCAAAGGTAATTGAAGTGAGAAAATATTTACGGCTTAATACACCAAGTGGCTTACGCCTTAGTATCTGGAATTTCCTAGCTTCATATCTATTTTCTTCGTGATGTTCTTCTTTAATCACTCTAAAATGCTTATATATCATATTCAAAATGCTACGCTTTGTAGGATAATTAAACGCTTCTAGCTTATCAGGATACAAGTAACCTGTGCCGTCAGCATAACATCTGAATATCCAATTAGAGCCGTTTTGTTCGTTATTCCTGTAATAATCATTACGCCCTCTTGGTTCTTTAAAACATACTTCTGTACCAATGCGATTACCATAATAAGTATTGCCTTCTCTTTGCTCACTTATGCCCCTTATGCGTAATCGCCCTACACCCCTTGAATAGCTATTCCAATTATTGAATATAGCTCTATCCTCTATTTGTCTTGCGTAACTCATTTATAACCCCCTTAATCAAAATGCATAACGCCGTGTTCATTAGCTTCGCCTCTTTCTAAATGCGTAATAGCGTGATGCCTTTTGCGTTTCTTTTTCTTTTTGCCTTTACCCATTTTACGCTTATCAGTATCCCATTTAGTATTGCCTTCATCTTCCCACCATTTGCCTTTAGGCATACCTGTATATTGATATGTTTTTTTCGTGATATTATCAAAGCCCTCAATGCTTTCAATAATCGGTGATATAACGGATACATTAGCATCAAAGAAATGCGTCATCTTACAAGGTAGCTCATAACGCATACACGCTTTCATTTCGCCTTTGTTATTAACAACAATGTGATTTTTGATTAAGCTATTATTTGTAAATTTCTCGTCAACACCACTAAAGAATACGCCCATAGAAGCGTGAGAATGTATTGTGCAAATAATCCCTCTTTCTTTTATCACATCAGCATTAATTAAGTCTAAGTTCTTAACAGATGATAGCGTAACTTCTTGCTTAGGTATCCAATAACCCGTAACCCATACGCCCTCTTTATTCTCTATGCCTGTTAATAACATTTGCCATTCACTTTCAATATCCTTACACAACTTTTTAATAACTGATTGTACTTCAGGCGTTAGCCATATTGTTGAACCTGTATATTGTTCTGCCCAACTGCACTCATCTGCATTTGTGCATTTATCTCCTGTATCCCAACTCATAATAAGCCCTCACTTTCTAGTCTATCATCAACATATTCTAGGTCATCATCACTCATATTATCTCGATATATGCTGATTATTTTCTCTAAGCGTTTAACCTTTTCACTAGCTTTAACTTTAGGCTGTTTGCCTTGTATAATAGCCCTTAGGTCTAGCTCAATATCATCATTAATTAAACATCTAGCAAATATGCCTATCCCTGCTGATATACAAGATGTTACTGCATTAGCGTTAGATGTTCTGTATCCTGTTTCATAGTCATCTGCTGTCCACACATCAAAATTGCTATAACAACCAACATTAAAGCCCTCATAGCCTAGCTTTCTATATGTCATATTGGCTATGTCATTACAATAATTAAACAACTGCGTTTGTATCCTTGCATCATCTGTTGTATCCCACAATGTTGCTTTGCTATTATTGTAAAAATATCTAGCCCCCATTGATTTGAAACGCCCTGTTGCGTTCTTCAATATACTCAATGTGTCTTTCTGAATATTGGTACTCAATGCCATTACAACAGTATCAAGCCTCATTGACCTAATTACTTTGCGTAATGCAACAGCTTTATTAGTACCAACCCAAGTTTGTGGTACAGGCAACCTATTCAAATTGCTATAATCTACTGTTTCCCCGTCGATAAGAATAAAATGCCTATAACCTAACATAGCTAATTGTATTCCAAGCCAAAAGCCAATGCCACCACAACCCACAATGATATTAATATCATCTTTAGTTAGCTTTGGCGTTAATATACTATCAAGCTCAGCTTGTCTTGAATAATCAACAATATTTAATTGTTCTATACTTGCCATTGTGTAGCCCCCCTTTCTTCCACGCTTATTATCGTGTCATCATTGATAATAGCTTGAAAGTCATAACTAATATTGCCTATTGTTACACTACTACCTGCAGGGCTAAATGTGTTAATCCTATTCATTTGAATAGTTAGGTTTTCATCATTTAATCTCCAAAAGTCATTAGCCTTATGCCTACCTGTGCATACATTACTACCATACATAGTATGAAATGTACGCAATTGTGGCGTATACATTTGATTAGCTTTCTTGTCATAGCAAAGCACTAATGGAATAGCAAACAACGGCTTAATCTTTAATATCACATTAGCATCTCTATCTCTAAACGCATTCCACATAGCCCGTCGGTAGTTAATACGAAGCCTATTACGCAACCAACTCATTGAAGCACTAACCTCATTAGGCGAATAGATAATAATGCGTACAGGCATCAACACGCCATTAAAAACTATAACAGGCTGATTAAACATACTTTCAGGTATCGCAATAGCCCCTCTTGTTTCAAATTTACGCAAGTGTGCTATTTGCGTATCCCATTCTTCTTGCATATTATCATTAAGCACTTGCCCAAACTCTTGGGCTAATTGCCCGTGCCTTTCATCATAGAACTCTTTAAGCTCAGCGTTAATATCTATGCCTTTAGCTTGTATTTCGCTAACAGCATATACTTTGTCGCCTAGCTTTAGATAATTGACTTCCATAGGTTTAACCCCCTTTAGATTAGGGCTACGATACTGCTAAATGATGAGTTTAGAATTGCCAAGTATCACTTGTCTTTTGTATCGTAGCCCCTTTTGTTATTTACTTCTTCGCTTGGTCTAAGACGGCACTAACACGAATATCATTCATATCAACCATATCAGGCAAGTCATCAGGCGTTGTCATCAATTGACCTTTATGAAATACTTTAAAAGCCCCTTTGATGCCTTCATCTTTTGCCTTTTCAATAATCTTGCTCTTTGCTTCTGCCTTGCTAATTAAACCATTGTCGCTTGTTTCCCATACCATTTGTTTTCTCCTTTGCTACTTGTTAATAATAGCTTAACCCGTGCCACATCACACCACATCATCATTATCGCATAACTCTAACCCCCTTTCCAGTTGTGCCTTAGCCCACATCACACCTGCGTTATATCCTTTAGCAAAACCCAAGAAATAGCCACATAACATTACAACACTACCACTAAGCCAAAAGACTAAATATATCATTGTGCTATCCCCCAAAAGAATTGTATTGCCCATAATACCCATAGCCCAAAGGCTATGAGTATTAGGGCTAATGCATTAGTATCTTTCATTTAACAAGCCCCCTTTAGTAATGCCCCTTGCATCTAACTTATCAAAGTCTAGGTCATTATCTAAAAGGTCTTGTAATATCCCCAAGCGTGTATATATCTTACACACTTCACTTGCCACATTAACATCAAGGGGCATAATTGATATGCCTAAATGCCCCAAGTCAACACGAATACCACGCAATATATATTGCTCATAGGTCATACCATTATCAACTATTGTCTTTAGCTCTACGCACATTCTTAGCCCCCTTTGTTTTAGTGTTATTGCCTTTAGGCTCAAAGCGTTCATACCACCCAAGCCCCTTGCACTTGTCCTCTACCACTTCAGCTTTATTTATTAATTCACATTTGTCCATAGTAATAGCCTTTGTTATAATAACACAAGGGGCATTTAGCCCCTTGCGTTATTGTGCTTTGATTATAGGTCTATTTGCGTTATACTGTCAGATGATTTATTGGGCTGTGGCACTTTGCCCACTCTAACATCAACATATAAAGTTATAGGTTCGCCTTTGTCCGTTGTGCCTATTGCTATGCCCGATTTAAAACGCCCTGCCCCCTTATAGAACTTTGCAAGTTGTTTATAACTTGACTTTACGCCGTTGTATTCTTGCTCGATAGTGCGTGGCTCGAATACTATCTTTGGCATAATATACTGCCCTGCCGATACTGCCATACCACTTTGCCATTTTACTTGATTAGCCATTACTGTAACCCCCTTTGCCAATTTGTTTAGCTATTTGGCGTTTAGCTTGTGGCGTTTTGCCACGCTTTCAGTATAACCCGATTTTTCGATTTTCGCAACCCGTTGCCGTGCAACAACTTGCGACAATTTCGGGGCGTGGTTTCCGACGGGGAAACATTTGGTTTTCCGACGGGGAAATGCGAAAAAATGCCGATTTTTGCGTGGTTTTGCGTGGTTTTGCGTGGTTTTGCGTGGCTATTAGTATCGTAATGCGTATTGCGTTAGAAAAAAAAAAAGAGGCATATTATTAAGAATAAATGTTTTTTGTTACACACGCAATACGCAGGGCGTATAGGGCATAAAAGACAAGAAAAAAATATAAAGTATTATATAATCTTTATTTTTTTTTTTTTTTAGTCCTATGCCTAGTATAGCACGGCACGGCACACGGCACACGGCACAAGTATATGATATATATAGACATAGCCCCCCTGCCTATTGGATTTCGCATCTATGCCCACAGCTGTCGCGTAGGATCGACCTTTAAAATATTCTAAAATTTTTCTAACATGTTGAAAAAGGGTGACAAACATTGACATTTTTTTTTCACAAATTTTTGCAATTTTTGACAATCCATTGTACATTTTTTGTCACTTTTGTACAATCAATTGTAAAAAAATGCTTGACTTTGTACAATCAATTGTCTATAATTGACACTAGAAAATTAACTAAGGAGGTGAAAATGGAATATTTTCCAGATAAAAACTTAAAAGAGTGCTACGAATCACTCAACACGTTACACGATCAAGCACACCACTCATCACAGATGATGGCGGCAGATGGCGACGAGGATTTAGCACAAATGTTAACTTCTATGTACATTTCTAATCATAATCAGGGAATTATGTTGTGGCATTTGCTTATCAGATTAGAAAAAAAAATGGATGCTCTTTTAGCTAAGATAGATAAACCTCATAAGAGATTTGAAATTTAAAAATATTTTATTTTTTTTATATATTATTTTTTTTTATTTTTTAAAAGGAGAAACAGTAAACCATTTGTGCGTACGAAAGGAGGGGATATGAGCCACAATGTAAGAATTTCCGATAACCTATGGCCGTTACTGGCCGCGGAAGCCGGGAAACGTATCACGACGCCATCAAGACTCACTGATTTAGCCATCAGACGCGAGCTTGGGTTAGAACCAACGAGGATTATAATAGAGAAGGAGGAAAAAGATGGCGAAAATTGTTAAAAGAATCAGTTTTTATGCGGAAACTTGGACTCAAATTGAGGAAAAGGCTAAAGTACGTAACACGAGCCCCACACAATGGGTTATAGATGCCGCAATGGACCGTCTACACGGTACGATCCGTGACACGCAACTCGCAATTGACGTTTCTGCACCTGCGAGTAAGCGTCCCAAGCGTCCCAAGACTGAGGTACAGGAAGATAAGCCTTCGGGCGAGACTCCACCTCCCAATTGGGGCGTGGACATTAAGAGGATACAGGAGCTGCAGGAGGTCGTGGCCCGTGAGAGAGACCTTCTGGAGAGCTACCTTAGTGCCACGGTGAGGGATCCTGCCACGGGTGAGGACGTACCGGATAACCCCGACGCTTGGTATATAGTGGAGTGCCGCGAGAGACTAAGCGCGGCGGAGGAAGAGCTGGATCAGTTGGTTCCAAAGACGGAGGCACCTGATGAGTTGGTATGAACGAGCCCTAGAACTGCTAGGGGTAAGGAGGAGAGACATGGCTACATCAGCTATAAACACCGCTACTTATGTGGAAGGGCTGTCTGCTGCGAGGTTGGAAGCCGCTAGACAGCAAATGGAGCACCTAACGGATACAAGTGGTTGGTACCTTGATCCAGATATAGGAGGTGATTTAGTAGCAAATTGGGATAATGTCACAACCACGGCAAATGGCACCGGTAATGCCCTCTATATACATCAGGATGGCGCGTTTCAGCCTGTATATGAGCACGTACCCTATGGAGCTACAATAGCTGTAGCCCCGGAGCCCGAGCCGCGTGTCGTACCTATAACGGACTTTGGTGAGTGGTTGATGAAGAAATATAACAAAAAGGACTAGGAAATTATGTAAACCAAAGAAAGGAGGTTAACCTATGTTAACCGAACAAATCGCGAGAGTGTGTCATGAAGTGAACAGGGCGTATTGCGTGTCAATGGGTGACGAATCACAGTTGCCTTGGGATCAAGCGCCGAAATGGCAGCAAGAGTCTGCTATTAAAGGAGTTACAGCTCACCTAGAAAACCCCGAATTATCTCCACGAGAAAGCCACGAACTATGGGTAACGAATAAGATGAAGGAAGGTTGGGTGTACGGGCCGCAGAAGAATGTTGCGGAAAAACAACATCCGTGCATGGTTGCGTATTATGATTTACCAATGTCTCAACGATCTAAAGATTATATCTTTAAAGCTATTGTTAATGAGCTGCAAGGCTTTAGAAAACGTTGCACGGAGGATGAGGTTAATTCGGCAATGAATCAACTAAAAGGAGAAGATGATGGACAAAGTAGAGATACAGAAGATAGTCCTGAAGTTAGGGAAGAAGGAAGTCAGCCTGAGTCTGGAGGAGGCGAAGAAGCTCCACAGCCTGTTGAACGAGACATTCGGGAAAACGGTGGAGATATATCATGATAGATGGTATTGGAAACCGTGGTATCCGTATTATACCTATTGTAGCAGTGGTAATAGTGCTTTAAAGTTAAGTACGGGCACCGTATTATGTAGTGCGGATACGGGTACGTTGACGCTGGATGCGTCTACCAGCGACGTGCTCAAGGCGTAAGTTGTAAGTGGTTGGAAATAATAGACTTTTTTATTGACAAATCGACACATTTGTGCTATATATAAGACAATGACTATAATCGACTTATATATAGCTTTTAAAGCAAACCCCGGTAACGATAAGAAGGACGATGCGTTCTTTTGTAGCGATACCGGGGTTTCTCTTTCTGAGCTTCGACGAGAGAAGAAGCATCATAGAAATTGGGCGAAATCAGCTCTTAATCTCCGGCGTGAGCACTACGCCGAGAAAATGGTAGAAATTGACAAAGCTTTGTTTATAGCCGCCAAAAATGGAGACACGAAGGCGGCTGATTTATTATATAGACGATTTGATGGATGGAATCCGAAGGTCGTCGAGCAAACTAATAATTTCTACAATTTCGCAGACTTAGTTAAAGGAATTAAGGATGCAGGAACTCAGCAGGGAAGACGCACAACTGTTATACGAAAAAGCGAAGAGTGATCCTGTCTTTTTTGCTGAAGAAATTTTGGGAGTAATCCCATGGGAAAAGCAAAAACAGATACTCTACTCGATCAGGGACAACAACAACACTTGTGTGGCATCTGGCCACGGGGTGGGGAAAACATTCGTCTCCGCGGTGGCTACATTGTGGTTTCTATTCACCCACGAGAATTCGAGAATTATAACAACTGCCCCGACGAACAGACAAGTCGAGAGTATATTGTGGGCAGAGATAGCCAGTTTGTACAAGAATTCGAGAGTCCCGTTAGGTGGTAGAATATTAAAGACTGCTATACATGTTAGTGATAAGTGGTTTGCAATGGGATTGTCGACGGACGATCCTGATAGATTTCAAGGACACCACGCGGAACACATGTTATTGATAATGGACGAAGCGCCCGGTGTCGATCCAAAGATTTATGAAGCGGCTCAAGGTATACTTACGCAGGCAAACAGCAAGTGTTTATTAATTGGTAACCCGACTTCTCCGTCGGGACCGTTCTTTGATGCATTTCATAATAGATTATGGCGTTCTTTTTATATCAGCTGTTATGATAGTCCGGCGATCGCGGATCCGGAAGCATATCCGTCACTCACAACCCAGAAGTGGATAGATGAACGTAAGGAAGAATGGGGGGAACATTCTCCTATGTTTATATCCCGTGTTCTAGGTCAGTTTCCCTCCGAGGGTGAGGATACTTTGCTTCCGTTAAGTTGGTGTAACAAAGCGGTAGGTAGATGGGATAAAAGTAAAGAGAATTGTAAAATAAGTGACCATGTCTATTTAGGGTTGGACGTAGCGAGATACGGAACAAATAAAACGGTTCTCACTAATTTTGTTCCTAACAGGATGATGTATCAAAAATCCTTGCAGAATAAATCTACGACGGACGCAACCCAATTAACTATTAAGGACGCTATCTCAGCCGGAGCTAAATTAATGCAGATCACGACCGACGATACAGGTGTCGGTGGAGGCGTAACAGACAGGTTACGCGAGCTGGGATATCCTGTACTAGCTGTTAATTTTAGTCAGAAGCCGACTGACCCGTATCATTTTCGCGGAATACGTGATGAGATGTATTGGCACCTAAGAGAATTATTTAGAAGTGATGAAATAGCAATACCACAATTAGATATTTTAATTAATCAGCTAAGTTCTATTAAATATAAAATTAATCCTCGTAACGGTAAGATAGAAATTGAAACTAAAGATGATATGAAGAAGCGAGGACTTAAATCTCCCGACGAGGCTGATAGTTTAGTCATAGCAGTGTGGGGAGCTAAGAGAATGAAAGCTTCAGGTCAGTTTCGTCGACGAGCAATGGGACGGAGCATGAATTATCATGACATTGCCTACTATTGAACAATTGATAGGTTTGAGTTTGTTGTTCGGTGTCTTTATTATAGTTTTCTTTATGACGGAGAAGAAAAAATAGATGCCATTTAAAAGTGAGAAACAACGTCGATGGATGTGGGCTAATGAACCCGAGATGGCTCGTCGGTGGACGAAGAAGTATGGTAATAAAATAGAGGAATCGGCTCGTAAAAAGAGGAAGAAAAAACATGGTAAATCGCGCGATAAAAAACGAACAAGAAGTCGGCGAAGTTGAACAACCACAAAACCTAGTCGACATAAATCCATTATTACTTAAACTTACTCCTGAACAAGAAGAAGAACTTGTTCAAATAATTATGGAAGATTACCGTAATGCGTTGGAAGCGCGTCAACAAACAAGTTGGGGTACTGATACAAATGGTAAAGGAATAGATTTTGATACGAAATATGCCGATCTAGTTAAGTTGTATGAAGGTGATGATGTTACAAGACCTGAAGCATGGATGTGTGGGCGTTCTTTGAAAATTGCGCAAGCCATTGTTGAAATGTTAGTTGCCCGTATTTTTCCTGCGGTATGGAATGAAGACACTATTCGTTGGAAACCCGTCGAGTTTACAGATAAAAAGAGAACACAAGCTGCTAATGATATTATGCGATGGGTATTTGTTGTATGGATGAAAGTAAGAAAAGATATTTTAGAAACCGTAAGAGGCTGTATTAGTTTAGGTACAATATTTACTGAACCATATTGGTATGTTAAGAAAAGAGATTTAGGTGAGACGAGACAACAGGAAGTTGTCGACGAGACTGGTGCTCCAGTGATGGATGATATGGGACAGCCTATGACTATTGAAGCAAGAATGCTTTCGGTCGATGAGAAACCTGCAATAAAAAATATTCCGCTTACAAAAATTTTAACACAGCCCGGCTGTACAGATATACAAAAAGAGCCGATCATAAAGTTAGAAGATTTTTATTATCATGAACTTGAACAAGAACAACGTGAAGGAATTGTTGTAAATGTCGACGAGAAACTTAAAGATAAAGTTACGACTGCAATAATTACCAAGTTCGGTTCAGAATTAGAAAAGGCTGAAAAAATTGCATCGCTAAATGCTAAACGACGTAATACTCTCGTCGAGTGTTTAATGTGGTATGGTCCATACGACGCTAATGGTGACGGCTTTCCGGAAGAAGTTGCCGTGCGTGTTGCAATAAAAGACGAAATTTATTTACAAGGGTATCCTATCTCAGCGATTTCTCGTCGAGGAAAACGACCTATCGTTCAAACTAATTTTATAAACAGAATGTTTAAGTTACTGGGCATTGGCGTCCTCGAACAGGTTAAACCACTGGCCGAAGAAATAGACGCTTGTTTCCGTCAACTGCAGGACGCGAATACACTTGGTATTATGAAGTGGGGCTTCTATGATCCGAATAGTGATTATAATCCTGACGAGCATGTAGCAAAACCTCGCGCCATGTATCCAGTAACTAATCCGTCGCAGAATGTTTATTTTCCAGATATGAGCGTTCCTATCGAGCGATTGATCATGGCCATTCGACTTGTTATGGAGTTTATTGAAAGACTCACGGCAGCGTCGAGCTATATTATGGGAAAAGAGTCTAATATAGTTGGAGGTTCTGGTACAGCTACTAGAACACAAGCAATTATGGGTTCCGCTGAGGCACGTTTTAATTTACCGGGAATGAATATACGTGATGGTATTGCTGAAATACTTACTCATATTTTCGATATATGTCACATGAATATGCCGGAAGGATTAGAGAAACGTATTTTAGGTGAAGATAATGAACCGATATTTGAAACAAGTGAAGATGTTAAAGCAGCGTTTATGACTGAGATGGACAGTTATTTAGAACCAAATGCTGCATTTGGTGATGTAACTACAATGCGTGAGTTGGCAACAGTTTTATATGATAAGTTTGTTATGGGCGGAAATCCTCTTGTGGTTGGGGCCGTCGATAAGCTATATCATGCCACGGCGAATGTATTTAAAGCTTATGGTGAAAATCCGAAGGAATGGATCGGCCCACCGCCTGTAACAAAGGAGACGCAAGATCCAGTCGAGGAACATACTATCATAAGAGAAGGACGAGTGATTTCTCCCGACCCTCAAGAGAATCATCTCGAACACATTATAGTTCATACAGATGCATTACAAAGTCCTGAAATTCTCACATGGCCTAAAGAAGCTGTTATGGTTTTACAACAGCACATTGAGGAACACAAAAGAATGATGACATTGTTAATGCAGTTCCAAGGTCAAGGTAAAACGGGAGGAACAGAGAATGGAGCTAACACCGGAGGAGAAGCAGGTGCAGCAGCACGACCTGCAGCAACTAGAGGAGAACAAGGTCTTCAAGGAAATGCAAACCCAGCTGCGTCAGCGGTTGAACAACAGACACAGGGAACAACGCTTGGCACTCCAGAAGTGCGATAAGGATAAAGGATTGTTGATGGAAGGTGTTTTGATGGGACTTGAAGACGCGTTACAGATTTATGATTTGGTTCGGTATAAGGATAAACCGGAGAATCCCACAATTAAATACTAAGTGGAGGAAGTAAAAATGCCCGATGACGAAAAACAAGATGACATCCTTATAGAGGATGAAGAGCAAGAAGAAGAACAGCAGCAAGATGTGGAGGTCGATTTAGATGATGAAGAAGAAAAGAAAAATCGCGAAGAAAAAGATAGGAACAAAGCCTTCGCGTCGATGCGCATAGAAAATAAAGAATTAAAACAGTCGGTTGATACATTAACACAACAAGTTGCAGAATTAACTAAGAAAGCAGTGCCGGAAGATACGAAGCCAGCTCCAACAGGAATGCCGCAAACAGATGAAGAATGGGACGATTTAGCTGATAAAGATTGGAAGAAAGCTGTTGATCTAAGAAGTATTCAGAATGCTCAGAATATTATGAAGCAACAGCAAGCAATTGCAAAAGCGGACGACACGTTGACTAAATCTAAACAAAGGGTTCTTGCACTTCATCCGGAATTGAATGATAATAATAGTGAAAAAGCAAAAATATATATAAACATTTTAGAACAGAATCCTGATTATTTGACACAACCAAAAGGTCCTTTATATGCTATGAGAGATATGGAGGATTATATGGAAAATACATTAGGATATAAACGTGAAGATATTCGGTCCGCTGAGAAGAAGGGTGCTCAGCGAGAAGCTAGTAGGCAAAATAGGATAATACTTAACAAAGGCGCAGGACATACGAGTGAAACGTCAGGTAACAAAGTAGTGCTTAGTAAAGATGAAATGGAGTTTTGCAAATTTCAAGGGATTGATCCTAAAGAATACGCAAAAAATAAACAAAAGTTAAGTAAATCCAAAACAGAAGGAGTTTCAATATGAGCGCTACTAAGATACCTAAAAAAGATAAAGATATAGTCCAAGAAGATAAGGTTACGCCGGCGGCAAGCGAACCTAAACCAGTTAGTTTGTCGAAAGAAGAATCGCATATAGCAGAGCTAGTTAAAGAACAGCCAAAGAATGTTGCGGAATTTTCGACGAAAACACTATCTAGATTTAATCTTCTTGAGTTGCCAGAAGAGTGTAAGCCTTTGCATGGTAAAAAATACCGGTTCAGATGGCTGGATAAAAAGAATATCGAAGCAAGGCTTAATAGTAGTATATGGGTACTATGCACTCGAACCAATTCTCCATATATAAAGCCTCATCGGTTTAAGGATCATGGTGCTATTGAACAGGCAGGAATGTTATTGGCATTTACACCTGAAGAAATGGGCAAAGAGCGTGAAGAAGCGCCGGCCAAAAGAAGCGCCGCTTTAGTGAAACACTACACTAAAGATTTACCTAATGATGAGGCAAGAGGATTCTATACGCCTAAAGATATGGGTGAGGAAGACTCTTCAGAAGGTTTAGAAGAAGGTAGAGACTTTTAACGAAGGAGAAATAATATGGCTAATGTTGATAGACCACGCGGTCTAGAGCCCATTGGTCCATTACTATCTGTTCGAGAATATAAGGTCGTTGCAGCTTATGCACAAGACCTTTTTATCGGTGATCCCGTTGTAGCTATTGCTACCGGTCGTGATGTTGAGATTGCGACCGCAGGTACTGGTAATGCTATCCTCGGCGCTATTGTAGGTATCTATGATAGCAATAAAGTAGCGTTGCCATACTGGGACAGTGGACATGCCGGTGAAGGTTATATTATGGTTGCAGATCATCCTGATCAACTTTTTGTTTGTCAGGGTGACGGCGATACTTCATATCTCGATGAAAATGACTGTAATGGAAACATTGACTTGGTCAGTGGGACTGGAAGTACCGTGTATTACAGAAGTGGGTGGGAGTTAGATGATTCTGATACTGGCGCTAATACCGCTGGCGATCAGATTCGTTTGATTCGTCCACAGGACAGGCCAGATAATACAATTGCTATCGCAAATTGTGACTGGATCTGTAAAATTAATAATCATCAAGGCTTGCAAGGGATTGTAGGCGCAGGTATCTAAGGAGATAAACTAATGAATAGATCACTATTTAGTAAAGCGATCGTTCCGGGTTTGTTCTCCTTCATGACAAGTTCTTTTAAGGAAAGAGAGCCTTATTACAATAAGATCTCTACCATTAAGAACTCAAGGAGATCCTACGAGGAATCCGCTTATTACGCAGGTCTCGGCCTCTTAGCCGAAAAACCTGAAGGTGAAGGAATCACATATGATGATTTCATCCAAGGGCCAACTAAGAGATGGGTGCATAAGACCTATGCACTAGGGGTTCGTATCACTGAGGAAATGATCGAGGATAGTCTTTATCCTGACATTCCTACAGAGATGTCTGATATGACCAAAGAATTAGGTAGAAGTGCTCGTGAAACTATTGAAGTTTTAGTCCACGATTTGTATAACGGTACCAGCAAGACAGCTGGTGACGGCTTAGCTATCTTTAGCAACAGCCACACTAAGCTTGGTGGTGGTACTTGGTCTAACTTGTTAACACCTGCAGCTGACTTGTCTGCTTCTTCATTGAAGCAAGCATTGCTCAACATAGAGGAAACAACGGATGACCGCGGTAAACAACAGGTTATCAAGCCTAGGACTCTTTTGATTCCGGCTGAGCTTGAGTTTACAGCGAAAGAGTTATTGAATTCTACGCATGACCCAGAGTCTGCTAACAATGCAGTTAACTCTATTCAAAGCAGAAATCTGCAACTCGTCATAGATCCTTATCTAACTGATGCTGATGCATGGTTCTTGCTGGCAGAGAAAAATCCGTTTATTACTTTTATGCGTAGGAAAGTTAAATTTGCTAAAGATGGTGATTTTGAAACTGGCGATGCCAAATTCAAAACCAGCTTCCGTATCTCTAGTGAAGTTAATAATCCAATGGGCGTATATAAGTCTGCTGGAGCTTAAAAATAAAGGGGAGTGTTGCAGTAAACGTAACGGGTAGAACTGAGTGCGCTGCCCCCTCCCCTTCCTTACTAATGAACACGTCCCGATTAGGGTAAATTCTAGTGTAACTCTAGAAGGCGGTTAAGGAGGATGTTATGGGTTTAACTTATTTACCAAATGGTTTAGGAACAGATTACGACGGTATTCTTCATGCCGAAATTGTTGATATTTCAACAGCTGCTAGTTCTTGGACGGCGGCACTTCCATTTGATGTTGAAATTGTTGGTGCATATGTAACACAAGAAACTGCAGTTACAGTAGCAAGTGCAGAAGTTACTTTTGAAATTGATGGAGTAGCAATTACGTCAATGGCTGTAACAGTAGCTACAGGCGGAGCAGCAGGAGACGCTTTTGCTGCAGTTGCTCCTACGGGCGCTTATTCTTTGACAGCTGGAACCGCTATAGAAGTCATTACAGACGGGGCTTCAACAACAGCGTCAAAGGGCATCGTTGGTATTGCTTATAAACGAGTTTAATCTCAGAGGCCTTCAGAGGTGAGCCTTAATCACCTCTGACCACTATAATGAATACCAGCACCTTGCAAAAATATGATTGCGATCGGTGCGGTTTCACTTATAAGAAAACTCAGTTGAAAAGACAGCGTGGGATGCTCCTTTGCTGTGATTGTAGAGATAATTTAAAAAGGATTAAGCAGCCCAAACCTCGGTGGATGTCACCGAGAGATAATAGTTTATCGACAGATCCTGTTAGCACTCCTACGGTTTATACTATAAGCGCTGCCGCAGGGATCGACGCGCTACGCCAGTCGCGTGAATATACACGCGAAGGTGGTAGACGACACTTTCACATGTACGTCGTTAGTGACGGCGGAGCTATCACTATTTCTGTGGATCCTTCCATAGCAGACGGTCTTCATGGGGATATTCTCACCTTACACGGAACTTCCGATACAGATACAATTACATTTGAAGATGACGCGTATTTACATTTAAATGGTAATTTTGGCGGCAAGATTACTCTAGGTAATGGTGATAAAATTACATTTGTTTATAATGAACCAGATACATATTTAAGAGGCTGGGGTTATTTTTATTGGGGAAATGGTCAAGGGTATTCAACGTTATCAGATGGATGGGTAGAAACCTCAAGATATAAGGGAGGCATATAAATGGGCACAACAACCACTAATTATAGTTTTTATAAACCTGACATAGGTGAGACTGGCTGGGGCGCTACGTTTAACAGTCAGACCCTTGATGCTATAGATACAGCGATTAAAGCTAATGCTGATGCAATCTCCTTAGAAAATCTATGGGATCGTACTGGTGGAGTGCTTGTGCCCCACACTGCCAATGATCCGGTGGATTTAGGTTCAGGGAATTTTGACACAACTGGAACGATTACAGGTGGAACACTTACAGATGGTACATTTAGCACTACAGCAGGAGTCGTTACAGGTATTTCTAGTTTAACGTTAGTTAACCTCATCAATGAATTCTCAACAGATGGGACAATGGTAGGTGACAGTGACTCTGCAGTACCAACAGAAAAAGCGGTTAAGACATACGTAGATGCACAAGTAGCAACTTCTGATACCTTGCAAGAAGTATTTGATAACGGACAGTCTATAGTTATTCATAATACTGATAATCTATCTTTAACGCTTACTAATAATGATACGACCAATAATCCTACTACTTTTTTACTAACTAATGCTGGTGCATCACACGGATTAAGGATTGCGCAGACAGGTATATTAAGTGCTGCTAATTACGGATTACAAGTTTATTCTAATGCTGCACAGAATTCTTCTCCGCTAGCTATGATAATGCAAGACGGTGAATCTTCTAATCAAACTGCCTTATGGGTTGAGAATGATGGAACTGGCTCAGGAATATGGGTTGGTCAAGATGGTAATGGCGTTGGTGTAAGGATAGATAATAATGGTACTAATCATGGTTTGTATATTTCACAAGACGGAGTTTTGGCAGCAGGAGACTATGGATTATTTATAGCTTCTGCAGCAGCACAGGTAAACTCGCAATTACTGCGTATTGACTCCACTAATGCTTCTAGCACAGCTTCTTTATTCTTAATTGATAATGACACTTCAGGTGATGCTATTGAAATTGATAATAATGGAACTGGTAGAAGTATATTTATAAATAATAGTGCGTCAAGTGATAAAGCAGTCACTATATCTAACTTTTCAGATAAAGGTGCTTTATATGTAAATCAAGATGCTGCTGTATCTGGTGGGGAATATGGATTATATGTATATACAAACGAGATACAAACTACATCACAGTTAGTAAGATTTGTTAGTACAAACGCAAGTTCGTCTACTGGTGTATTCTCACTTCAGAATTATGGAACTGGTTATGGGTTTGATATTTATAATAGTAACGCATCTAATACTAATTTTACTACAAGAATTAGACAAAATGGGACTGGGTCCGGATTAGAGATTTCTCAAAATGGTGTGGGAGCAGCATTTGATGATAATGCTTTACAGGTTTATTCAAATGTAGCTCAAACAAACGCACCTATTTTCTATGTTCGACAAGATCAGCCAACAGGCGGAGTATTGCCAATGGCGTGGTTTCAGAATGATTCTGACACTACTCAAGGTGTTTATATTATTCAGTCAAACTCATCTTCAATTGGAGCAGCGTGTGAGATTGATAATGATGGCACAGGACACGGAATATACATTCATCAAGATGGAGTACTGGCAGCGAGCAAGCATGGTTTATATGTTTATTCAAACGCTGTTCAGGTAACGTCTGAGTTAGCTTATATATACCAAGCTAACGCTTCGTCTACTGCTGATTGCACTATAATACACAACAATGGAACTGGTAATGGTTTATGGATTTATCAAAATGGAGTACTAGCAGCGAGCAAATATGGATTGTATGTTTACTCCAATACTGACCAAGATTCTGCTCCATTAGCACGAATAGATATGGACAACGCAGGTTCTTCACAGCCGGCTTTATCTGTTAAGCAAGATGGGACAGGGGACGGTATTGAGGTATCTAAAGACCTTGCAGGACCTTGTATTGACATCAATGCAGCAGGGACTAATGTTTCTTCACATTTAAGATTGCGTGGAGACCCAACGGTTGCTTCTCCTGTTGATGGTGATTTATGGTACACAGGAACAGCTCTTAATTTTTATGACGGTGCAACAACAACCGATCTTCTTGGTGCGGCAGCTCCTGATTATACCGATATATCTAACAATGATGCAGCGACGGACGTAACAGGTGCTGAGCTTGAAGAGTTGACAGACGGATCGGTCACGGTACTCCACTCTCACGCCGGTGGTGGAGTTACGCTTGAGACAGCTTTTGATAATGGTCAGACAATAACTATTCTTGATACTGAAAACAGAACACTTGCCATTGCAAACCAAGATACAACAAATAATCCAGACGTAGTGACAATAACAGACCAAGGTACAGGAGGCGCGCTTCTTTTACAGCAGACTGGTAACGGACGTGCTTTGACTATTAATAATTCTGGAACAAAACATGGTATCTATATCAATCAAGCTGATGTTTTAGATGCAGCGCAATATGCTTTATATGTTTATGGTAACGCAAGTTTTGCACAAACTAACTCTCAATTAGTATATGTTCATCAAGACAACGCATCTTCAACTGCAGGTGTCATGCGTATTCAGAATGATGGTACAGGAACTGGTTTGCGTATCAGTCAAAATGCTGATTCAGCTGGATTCTCTAACAATGCATTATATGTTTATTCTAATGTAGCCCAGACAAATGCACCGTTGCTTTATGTCCGTCAAGACCAGCCAACAGGTGGAAGTATACCTAACGTTTGGTTCCAGAATGATTCTGACACTACTCAAGGCGTTTATATCATCCAAGCTAATGCTTCTTCAACGGGAGCAGCTTGTGAAATTGATAATGATGGTACAGGCTATGGGTTGTATATCCACAATGATACAACATCTGGAAGTCCTTTGTATGCTTATAGTACAAGTGCATCTAATAGTAGTTTTTGTGCACGTATTAGGCAAGCAGGTACGGGAAAAGGTCTTGTTGTTACAAAAGAAGGAACTGGTAACAATGCTTTTGAAGTCGCCAATGCTGGGAATAGTACAGCTGTTTACATAGAACAAACAGGTGTTCTTGGTGATAATGAACAAGCACTATATGTTTATAGTACAGGAGCCAACACCTCATCAGTTGGAGATGTTGTTACAATACATCAGTCCAATACGAGTTCTACAAAAAGGCTATGTCAGTTTCGTAATGATGGTTCTGGTAGTGGTGTAAATATAGGACAATACACTACTGAACCTGCAGCATCAACTCATCTACTTCGTGTATATACAACAGTAAACTGCACTAATTCTGATTCAGCTTTAGCTCAGATTTATCAAGGCGGAAGTGGTTCAACGCAACCTGCATTGGAAGTTTATAATAATGGAGGAGGGCATGGAACTTATATAAATCAAGTTGGGCAGTTAGATGCCAATATGCATGCTTTATATGTTACTTCAAATGCTGCTCATAGTAATTCTAGTTCTCAGCTTGTGAGATTTATTCAAGATAGCGCAAGTGCCACACAAGTTTTATTAAGATTGGATAATGATGGAAGTAGCAGAGCATTATCAATAGCACAAAATGGAGATGCGGCGCACATTGTTCTTAGCGGAGATCCAACGAACAGCTCGCCGGTTGATGGAGATCTTTGGCATGATGGAACAACTCTTAACTTTAATGATGGCACAAGGACACATGCTTTAACTGGTATCTCAGCACTTGAGTTTGTCATAGATGGTGGTGGATCTGCTATAACAACAGGTATAAAAGGTGATCTTGAGATACCGTTTGACTGTACAATTCTTCAGGCAACATTGTTACTTGACCAATCAGCTACATTTACACTTGATATTTGGAAAGATACTTACGCGAACTTTCCTCCGACTGTGGCTGATACTATCACGGCTGCAGCTAAGCCGGGTACAACAGCAACGAATAAAGACCAAGACTCTACGCTGACAGGATGGACGACATCGGTAACAGCTGGAGATATTATACGATTCAATGTAGACGCTAACGATAGCGCTACACGTGCAACTATTTCACTAAAGGTGGTTAAGACATAATGGCAGGATTAGATTACAAAGCTGATTTAGTATTTCATCCTGATGGTAATGACGGTGGGACGGATGTCATAGAAAGCGGTAACACTGGTCATGTAGCAACTAGAGTCGGTGATGCTAGTTTTTCTGAGATAACAAAAGCATTCGGAACCACTTCATTATTATTAGGAGGAAGTTCCGATTACTTATCTATTCCTAATAGTTCAGATTTTGATATTATGGCTAGTAATGCGGTAAGTAATGTCTTTACTGTTGAAGCTTGGGTATATGCACATGATATTTCAGCATCCAGACCAATATTCCAGCATTATAATTCAGCAGCAAGTTATAGTTGGTGGCTTTTGGAACATACTACAGCTGGTCTTAAACTTTCATTTAGACTCACTGGAACTACTTATATAAATTATGATACTAATGTGAAAATAGATGTTAATAGATGGGAGCACGTTGTTCTTTATGTTGAAGGTACGGGAAGCACAAAAGATATAGGAATATATCTAAATGGTAGGCAAGTTGGATGGGTTCAACATGCTCAGACGGGGACTGTTGGAGGTCCGTTATATATAGGGTACAACGGTGAAGCTACAACTGAATGGGATGGGCATTTAGATGAAGCGAGGATTTATGCCGGTAATCCTTATTCAGCTAATCCTAACTCAGGTAAGACTGACTTAATAACCGTTCCTACGGCTGCTCACACATCTGATGTTAACACTAATCTTTTACTTCATATGGAAGGAATGGATAGGTCACAGAATCATGCTAACGCAACATTTCAAGGTACAGCTCAAGTAGATACAGCCGTATCAAAGTTTGGCGATGGTTCATTACTACTTGATGGAAATTCAGATTATGTTGAGATACCTGATAGCGAAGCATGGAATTTCGGAGATGATGATTGGACTATAGATGCGTGGATTTACTTTAATAACGTTACTCAGAATGATCAGTATGTTTGTTCCCAGTCTGTAGATTCACAGAATTATTGGGGACTTTATTGGGATAATAGTAACCAAATGCGTATGCAAATGGATAACAATGCTGGTGATGGAGACGAGTTCTTTTTAGGAGCTAGTTTTACTCCGACAATAAATACATGGTATCATTTGGCTGTAGTTAGAGAAGGAAATGATTTTACCATGTATATTAATGGTACAAGTATAGGAAGTACTACCGACGCTAGTTCAACGTTTCCAAGTTTAGCACATACATTAGAAATAGGCGCTCGAACTTCTTCGAGTAAGTATTTCTTTGGTCAAATTGAAGAGTTTAGAATATCAAACTTTGCTAGATGGACTGCTAACTTTACTGCTCCAACAGATTATTATTCTACTCCAGATTCAGGAGGAATAACAAGTGACACTACAATGTTAGTACGCGGTGATGGTCCTGATGGCAGCTATGAGATAAGTGATTCTGGTGCTGGTCATGTAGTTACTCAGAATGGAACAGCAGCACTTTCTACAACGCAGAAAAAGTTTGGTTCAAGTTCATTATATTTACCGGGAACATCTGCTAATTATCTTACGGTACCTGATAGTGCAGATTGGGATTTATTTGCTTCAAATTCAGATAGTTGGACCATGGATCTATGGATGAAGCCGGATGATTACACAGCTTCTGAAGATCAAATTCTGCTACAGCAGTATCAAGACAATAATACTAGATGGCACTTTTGGTATCACTGTGGTACGGGTGGAGGTAGAGGATTTAGGTGTTATTTTGTTAGTGGTGGTTTAGATTATGGAATGACATCAATTAATACTCCTTTGTCAGATAACAATTGGCATCACATTGCTGTTTGTAAAGTGGCAGATGAATATGGTTTATATGTGGATGGGACACAGGTTAATTATGCGCAAACATCAACAACTGTAAATATGTCAGGATTGTTGTATATTGGAGCAGATAATGCTGGAACATCAAATTTCCATGGTTATTTAGATGAGATACGCATAACTAAATCTAATCCATTTCAAGCCGCTCCTGTTGTTGGTTTAACAGATACAATAACAGTACCTGCATCTGCGTATGAAGATATTAACGCTAGACTTTTATTACACATGGAACCCAAAGACGTATCTCTTAATTATAATATTCCTGATTTTGGTGGAACAGCAGCTTCATTATCGACAAATGTTCAATGGGGTTGGGGGAGATCATCTTTATGGTTCGACGGTAATTCTGATTATATCAAAATACCAGATGCTGGGACAGATTTTGATATTGTCGCTAGTAGTAGCGATAATTGGACTATTGATTTATGGGCTAGGTGGAATTCGCATGGGAGTGGTGGGGATATAATGACCTTGTATTCTCAGTTTCAGTCAGCTATAAATTATATTCAAATAAAACATAGGAATAGCTCAGGTCTTAGGTGGGAGGTTCAAGTTGGCGGTGGTGTTATTATTGATACTGGTTATGTAGCTGAGATTACAGATACTGGTATTTGGCATCATATAGCTATGTGTAAAGTGGGAAGTTTGTATGGACTTTATATTGATGGGGCGCAAGTCGGTTATACTAATGATAGTTCAACAGGTAATCTTACGGGTGATGTGTATCTTGGACAAAGAGGAGATAGTGGTAATTGGTTTAATGGAGAAATGAATGAGATAAGAGTACAGCATAGTAATTGGTTTGGAGCTGCTCCTGTTGTTGGTTTGACTGATACTATTGATGTACCATTAGGGCAGTATACAGAAGAAGTGCTGTCATGGACAGGATATAGTCAGGGGATTATAATTGCTTAATAGACTTTTAATAATATTTATTTGTGCAGCTATAGTTGGCCTTTGGGTCAGGGTTAACTTTCTTATAGATGCAACGACAGAACTCGATAGGCGAGTTCGGTTAATAGCCGGGGGGCTAATGGAATTAAAAACGGGGAGGAATTAATGCAAGTAGAATTAGAAATAGCTGATATTCAAAACTTACTGTCAATCGTTAATCAATCTATGATCAAGGGACAAGATGCTGAGACAATCGCTAATTTAAAAATCAAATTACGGCAAGCGTTACCTGCGGTAAAGAATGATAATCCGCAGCCGGAAGAAGGAGGGGAACAATAATGGCAGATATGGGAGCTTATCAATTATGGACCACGGAGTCTATTGCTGCTAGCGGTACAGCTGTGTCTGAGCCTATAGATATAGGGAAGGCGAATGCTCTAGCGTTGCACGTTACCGCTATTACAGGTGGCGTTGGACTAGATGTTACGTTTACATATTCTCTTAGTAACAGTAAAGAGGGGACATATGTAACGCCTAGTTCACCGGCAACAATTGGAGCTAATATTGCTGCGGCAGATGTGCTTGATTTTGCGCCTGAAGCAGCACGGTTTATTAAAATAACCGCCACTAACAATGATGTAGCGGATGCTGCAGTTGTTACAGCACAACTTGCTATGCAAGAATTATAAGGAGGTCGTTATGGGTTTTGCTAAAGGACCTCGTGATGAGGTCAGAGAAGAAAAGACCGTAACCATCATTAAGAAGGTCATCCAAGAGCCAAAGTTTGAAGAGGTTCAAGTAGCGAAGCCTATCTTTAAAGAGGTGGTTATAGAGAAACCGGTTATAAAGGAAGTGGAAGTTATTATAGAAAAACCGGTTATCAAAGAAGTGGAAAAGATCGTGGAGGTACCGCGTTATGTGCCGAAAGAGATCGAAATTGAGAAGATTAAGACAGTTCCAAAAACTGTTACGGATGCCAAAGTGGTGGAGAAAGTCGTCTATGTCACTAAAGAAGTACCTAAACTTAAGGAAATTGAATACGTTGTGCGAGTACCGAAGGTGGTCTATCAAGAACAAATTAAAGAGCTTATAGTACCAGTACTTAAAGAACAGGAGATTATAGTTCAACGTCCTAAGTTTGTAGAAAAAGTAGTAGAGCTTATTAAACCTAAATATATATGTCAAAAATGCGGACATGAGGTAAGATGAGAGCACTTCAGCATGTAAAGGAAATTGGGGATTTTGATTATTATAATGCGTACACTTTGACGAATTTATATGTCGAGCAAGTGTTTGGTGGATTATTATCTACCATAAATATAACCAATGATTCTCCTACTGATACAGCCCAGTTTAGTTGGGATGGTGCTACACTTGCCGGTGAAGTTAAACCGGGTGAAAGCGTTACTATAAAAGTGGATCAGCATAGTAGCATATATATCAAGGGCACGGCAGGAGGCGATGATGTTCGTATCTGGGGATACGTAGACCTCAGGGCATCTGCAGTTACAACATCATTTGTTCCCCTTGGTGTTGTAAACAAATCATATGAAGGGACTGTTACGGCAGGCAACAGTCCCATCACTTTAGATTTTAATTCCGATGCTGGGCGTAATGCAAAAGACGGTTGGGTTAACTGTGACGGATTAGGAGATATGACAGTTGCTTTTTCAAGAGACGGCATTACTTATGGTGATGCTTGGACTATGAAACAAGGTGAGAATACAGGTCTCAGGAATTTTGATGTTGATAGTTTAAAAATAACGCATTCTGGAGTAGATTGCGGATACAGGGTGGTGTTAATCTAATGGCTGATTTTAGACCTTCATTTAGAAAAGTTACAGGTTTAGTTGATGTTTCAGCAGAAGCTTCTTCTGTGATTGCGGTGGGACAACAGACACTCGTTGGCGTTAACACATTAACAACAATTGTAACTATGACTGCGAATGGATATGATCACGTTACACAAATATCTTGTAGTGGTCAGGAGTCGGCAAAGTGGCAATTATTTATTAATTCGGTGCTGGTAGATACAAAAAGAGGAGGATTAAATATAGAGTTTAGATTTGTTAATCCTTTGTATATAGCAGCGACGAGCGTTCTAGATGTTAAGATGACTCACTATGTAACGGGTGAGACTCCTACATTTGACGCGACAATCTATGGATTTAGTGCATAATGGCAGATTTACCCGTACCCCAAAATTGGCTAGTAAGCCCCGATGCCGCCATTGAGGAAAAATGGCGAGAGATTCAGATTCAAGAGAGACTATCTAGGATAGTCAGGCATAAACAGGACATCGAGGACTTGACAAAGGGTAAGATCAAGGAACTCGAAATAAAGATTAGCATGTTGGAAAAAGAAATCCAGCATTTAAAACAAAAACAACCGGTTGAGGTAAACACTTAAAAGGAGGTAGCCATGGCAGATGGAAGCTATCCGGGTTTAGTTTCTAGAGATAGAAATTCAAACGCCCAGACAAATGCTATTTGGGTCAGACTTACTGACGACACAAATGACGTTGAGATGGGAGGTGGTGTTGAGGCCGATGCGCTGCGAGTAACTCTTGCCAATGATTCAACAGGTTTATTATCAGTTGATGATAATGGAAGTTCGTTGACCATTGATAATACTACTTTAGCAGTGGTTGGTGGAGGCACCGAAGCAACAGCATTAAGAGTAACTATCGCCAATGATTCAACAGGCGTTCTGTCTATTGATGATAATGGCGGTAGTATAACAGTTGATGGTACGGTATCCGTGTCTGACTTCACATTTGATTATGCTGAAGATTCGGCGCATGGTACTGGGGACGTCGGCGCATTTATCCTAGCAGTTCGACGAGATGCTGATACATCTTTAGTTGATACTGATGGAGATTATGCTCCGCTACAAGTCAACGATGTAGGCGCATTAAAAGTAGACGTTATTGATTCTGTTGTATCTTCAAACTTAGTAGACGATGCAGCGTTTACTATCGCAACAGATACTGTAACTCCAAGTGGTTTCTTAGCAGACGAAACTGCTCCTGATTCAGTAGATGAAGGGGATATCGGTGTTGCTAGAATGACACTTGATAGGAAGCAGTTAAACGTTTTAGTTGATGCAACTACAGACGCTAACAGATTGGCTATTGATGCAAGCGGTCTTGCACAAGTTGATGTAGCTGCACACGCATTAACTAATGCCAATGCATTACCTGTTTCAAAAGACAATAATGCTAACGCAGAGACTAATCCTCTCTTCGTGTATCAAGTAAACACTGTTGTCAGCGGTAATGAAGTACATGATTATGATACAGCTTCAGCGGTTGCTGCGGATGCAACAAGTAATCATGATTATGCAGTAGCCAACACAACCTTCTTATTGAAGAGTATTATTGTGGCTGGTTCTGGTAATATTAAGTTCGAAGTTATTGATGATCCTGCTGGTACTCCAGCAACTATTGCTGTTGGATTCTTAACAGGACGTCAAGGAGATACAAAGCAAATATTCTTTGATCCTGCATTTGAGTGTACAACAACTCTTAGGGTTCAGAGAACAAATCGCCAAGGCGCTGCTACAGATCTGTACAGCACCATTATTGGTAGTGATGTGTAACCACCCTTGTAGTTTCGACTCAAGGTGCGGACTAACGTCCAGCTAAATTGAAAGGACAGGTGTATGACTAAGAAGAACGAGAGATTAAAAAAGGTTCAACCAGTAAAAAAGGAAGAGTCTGGCAGGACTCAAGTTATTCAAGGTAATATACCTGTCCTTACAATTCAGTTGTTGGACAGTATTAACAGAAACTTAATAACACTGACCACTATTATTAAGGAAGAGTTGGTTAGGAAAAACAAGAGGATATAATGGCAGATCTAAATGATTTAACTCAGAATGTAAATATCTGGGATGATGCAAAGAGTAAAGCGGTATCTGTCATTACAGATGGATCTACAGAACGTCTTGCTGTTGATGTATCAGGTACTGTGGATATTGACTATGATGAGTCTCCGACGAAGTATCAGTTGAAGACTGACTATGATGCGACTGGTACGTCAGTTGCTTCATCTCCTGACACAACGCTTTATACGTATTCAGGCTCAGGTGTTATTGACCTTGTAGCCGTCAACTGTCTTACCTCAGCAAACTGGGGTGTTGATATTATTATAGACGGAACATCAAGGCTTCGTATTACTATGCCTGATTTAGGAAGTCAACTTGGTCTTACAGACTCTAACTTTGATGTTGTTGCTCAGACGGCTAACAAGCAGTTTAGATGGAAGCCTTCGCAAATTGGGTTTACAACGAACTTCACAGTCAAAGCGTATGCAACAGGTGCAACAGTCACATTAGAGCATCTTATTCTATTCAGGGAGAGGATAACATGAGCATAAATAGCCAAAAGACACTTGATGCTGTTGAGATTAGAGATACGGCTACTCATAATGGTGATGTTGTTTTCAATGGCGACTTCGTTGTTAAGACGCTTGTTATTGAGAACAGCCTAGACCAGACAGTCACTCTCCAATGTCAGGCATCAGCAAATAGTAATTTCAGTAATAGCTTTGATGTTGGTAGTTCGTTTGATGTTACTGCCAGCACAAACACTTATCAAACTTGTAGCAGTTATTTCCCTTACTGGCGTGTTACAGCGACATGTGCGTCATCTCCGTCAAGTGGGGATTTAACTGTAATATGTTATGGGGTGGCCTAATGGGAACACTAGATAATACAGAAGGAGCACAAGTTAATCGTAAGATAACTTTGATTGACGTAACGCCTTATACGCCGGCACAGATTGAAACTTATTTTAATGACAACTATGGCAATAAGGGCTGGGAAGTAAAGCAAGTTGTAGTTATTGGAACTAATAAGTATCTACTTACGGAGAAGCAATACTAATGGTTAAATTCGCTATGGTCCGACGAGCTAAGCGTAAAAAGGCTAAGAAAGCTAAAAAGAAACGCAAGAAGAAACGATGATTAATACTATTTGTCCTCATTGCGGTGAAGTTGTTGAATTAGAGGACGGACATTCTTCATGGATATGTTCGAAATGCAGAGGTTTTATAGATGGGCTATATAGAAACAGAACAAGCGGTTCGGTTGATAGAGACAACAACCAATGCGATCAGGGAGACACAGCCTGAACCAGAACCTACTAATTACTGGTGGTTATTACTTATAGGAGTTGTGCCGGTGTTTGTAGGATGGCTACTTACACGCAAAAAAAAATCATAGAACATGATTTAGGCTATCCACCACCGCATAATATTGACTAATGGCAAAAAGAGGAAGACCAAAATTGTTTCAGAATGGTGATAGCAAGATAATATATGACGCGATTAAGGAAATTACCAAGAGCACATCAGAGCTAAGGGCAATGATAGCAACTAATGCTACCAAGATTGACGAGAGACATAGTTCTAACTTGCGCGCACTTGAGAATATGTCTGGTGATATGCACATTGTTTTGAACAAGGTACAGGATCTACCTTGTGGTGCAGTGAAGGCAGAAGTTAAGGCAAATGGAACACATATTAAATGGTTGTGGGGATTATTTAGTGCAATAGTTGTTGCGGTTATAATAGCTTTTGTAAAAGGTTGATAATGACTAAAGAAGAATTTCTAGGTGCGTTCCTAGGATTTATCGTTAAGAAGTCAGAGCAATGGCTTCCGGAAGAAGCACCAGAAGACATGCTTCTTGACATAATGCAAAAGATGTTGGCTAAGCATAATGACGATATAAAAAGAATTTTAAGGAGGCAAGCTTATGGCTGATATAGTATGGACAAAAGAATGGTCTGCTTCCGACGACGGCACGATAGTTACCGGAGCTGATCTAGGAAACATTCAAGATGATATTGGCTCTGGTATTACCACCGATGCTACTACAATACAAGGTGTTCCTATTGATGCGCCTATAGCTGGTGATGATGGTAAGTTAATTTATTATGATCACGGTAATACGAAATTCGATTACGCACCATTATCTAGTTTTATTACAGAAACAATAATTCAGTCTATTATTCCACCCGGAGTTATTTTAATGTGGTCAGGGACCATAAACGTTGGCAACCCTGCCACTGATATACCAACAGGTTGGTACTTGTGCGACGGTAATAACGGCACTCCCGACCTTACAGATAAATTCGTTATACATGCTGATGATGATAGCGGAGGAACACGTGATGTTGGAGATACAGGCGGTGCACATGAATATGATTTGTCACACGATCATACAGTATCTCATGACAATTGGGGAACTCAAGATGCTGGTGCTGCTGGAGGTAGGTTATGTACTAATACACTTCCTAGCGGTGCTCCAAACGATTGTGCTACTGGATCCAAAACCACGAGCTCAGGAGGTAGTGCCACTCAAGCTACGATTCCTAAATTCTATGCATTAGCATTTATAATGAAAGCGTAAACTAGGAGGGGAATATGTTAAAAGGATATAAGACGTATATTATTATGGCGATAGGCGTCATAGCTAATGGATGCTTTGCAATGGGATTAATTCCAGTGGAATGGATTTCTATTGTAAATAGCATCTTGGCATTCTTAGGGCTAGGGGCACTAAGAAGTGGAATTGCTAATAAGTAAGGAGGAAACAGAATGAAAAAGTTTTTATTGATTTGCTTGCTCATCGCAGCAGTTGGTATCGTTGGATGTGCAAAAGAAGCTGAAGCAAAGGGTGGACCTAAGAAAGACATTTGTGATACACCGTTTGGTTCTATCTATAATGAATGTCATATAGTTACCCATCCTACATCAGATAAAGAGCTTATGCCTATTGGCGTTGGGTTAGACTTAATTTTGTTAGAGTCTGACATTGAAGGTATTTCTTATGTCATTACAACTGAATACAAATATGATATTAGAAATAGTGAGCAGTCGGTTTATGGTGTCATAACGCTTAAACTTGCCGACATTATAAAGAAAGTTAAGGG
>Ga0209536_100001197_pt1 | contig 42891 bp, 35 predicted proteins | sample DeeMarSeWOR28_12_FD_187461 | JGI IMG/M metagenome (GOLD analysis project Ga0209536, IMG submission 187461) | Marine sediment microbial communities from White Oak River estuary, North Carolina - WOR-2-8_12 (SPAdes) (version 2) | ecosystem: Environmental > Aquatic > Marine > Intertidal zone >...
GGAGGTACCAGAGTATCTTCCTGCAGCGCCGTCCAGCAGCACCATTTTTCTGGTCTGTACAAAATTATCTGCACGCAGTCGATAAAAATATATTCCCGCTGCTACACCTACTCCGCCGTCGTTGGTTGCATCCCACTCCACGGAATAGTCACCTTGTGATAACTGCCGGTTAAGGACGGTTCTGATTTTCTGTCCCAGGGTATTGTAAATGTCCAGCCGCACCTCAGCAGTTTGCGGCAATTGAAACTGGATCAGGGTGGAAGGATTGAAAGGATTGGGGTAGTTCTGGAGTAGGCGGAATTCATCTATTTTGACCGATTGCGCAGCGCTTGTGAGACTTATGGAATAGTGCCCGTCCAGGTCGGTCATCGCCGATGCCCTCTCGCTGCTATCCGCTTCATTGATTGCCTCTACCTGCACACCTGCTAAAGGTTGGGAGGTGGCGCTGTCTTTAACCGTTCCAAAAATTGAAACAGTGTTCATCTGCTGCGAAAAAAGAAGTGTGGGGAGAATCAATAGAATAAATGAAATATGATGTAACGTTTTTTCCTTCATGGTTTTTCTCCTTTGAACTCACCCCCTTCGCCCCCTCTCTTTACAAGAGAGGGGGTTGGGGGGAGAGTTTGTAAAAAAATCCTTCTTTTTTGTTTTATGCTTTGTCAACTTTTTTAATATTCGATTGCGTTTTCCTAACTTCTCAAAAATTTTTTTGCCATTTACTCTAATCTATTTCTCCGAACTCACCTCTTTCCGGGGCCATCTAAAATTATATTATGTCTATACTCTTTATCAGTTTAACTCACCCCCTTCGCCCCCTCTCTTTGCAAGAGAGGGGGATGGGGGGAGAGTTTTACAAAAGTATTTGTTCATTCATTTATCTTTCACCCAGTTCCTTTCCCAACTTTTTTAACACCTTATCAAATTGGTTTTTAATTTCTTCATTAGTAAATCTCAGAACTTCAATACCCAGCATATTTATAATGAAGGTTCTTAGTTCATCATGATCCTTTCGATAGTCATGTATCTTTCCGTCAATCTCAATAACCACCTTCTTCTCAAAACAGAAAAAGTCAGCGATAAAGAATGTCTCTTTTCCGATATAATCAAAAAAGAGCGGGTGTTGACGGTAAAATTTTAGACCTAAAAATTTCCGATTGCGTACTGAGTGCCAGAAGATCTTTTCAGCGTTTGTCTGCGATTGCCTCAGTTCCCTGCAAAGTTCCTTGGCGACCTGCTTTAATCTTCCGTCATGTGAGAGACTCATGTAGCCCTTTCTTCATTTGGTTTTCTGAACTACCCCCTTTAATAGCCCCTTAATAAGGGGGAAATATGGGGTGAAAATTCTTACTACTCCCAATCCCCCACAAGCACAAAGGGTGCCCAGTGATAGGGATGGGAGACATCGGTATTCTCTCTTTTTTTTAAGGAGACATTACCCGCAATCATATCCCGTTGGGTTTGGGTTAATGCCTCCGCTTTATTCATGGTTTTCAAGTAGGTGTAAAACCGGGTCATAAAAAGGGCCGCAGAGGGATCGGTAATTTCCCACAGGCTGGCAACCACACTGGGACTGCCGGCATAAAGAAAAGCGCGAGACAGACTGATGAGATCGTCACCCTCAGGAAGTGAAACTGTATAGCCGCTTCCCAATGCTGTTTGACAGGCACTGATGGTTACCATACTGGCATTCAGCTCCAATCCGAAAATCTCATGAACCTCCAGATTGCCGTCATCCTGTTCATTTACAGCAAGCTCCAACCGTGAGAACAATGGATTGTTCTTATTAAATACTGCCGTTGTGGCAAAATGTAATTGTTTAAAATTTTGACCCTGTTCCTTCACCAGACTTTCAGTTGCTTCTTCCTTCAAATAATATTCCGCTCCCTCCCCATAGGTGGCTGCTATTTGCTTTACCTCATGTTCTGACATGGGCAGCAAATTTATGCGGGGCGCCAGCAATAATAGATTATTCTCTGTGATGGAGCTTTTCTGCTTACAGAAGTGCAGCACACTGGCAGAGGGCGCGTAAGTAATGCTATAATCTTCAATCAGAAAATGGGGTTTGGTTGATTTGTCCGTTTGCGATTCATTTCCTACAATTAGCGCCTGAAAGGGCAGGTAATGCAGCAAACCGTGTGGAATGATAATCAGGTGTTTCTTATCGGTCAGATACCCCCTGTTTTCAACAGGTTTGATTAATATGGCATAAAGGTCTTGCATTGGCGGCACCCAATGCTGTTCAAGTAGTTTCTCCGGAGATATATCTTCAACAGCAGTTCCCTGGAAAAGCATTATTCTGCCCCGAATACTGGCTTCTACTTCCGGAACGGTGACAACCTTTAATGCCTCTCTTGTGACCACGAAAATGATAATGCTCTTTTCATTTACCAGGTATTCCAATAGGGCGCATTTTTCTTCCAGCATTTTCTGAATGGTTGAAGTGGAAATCGGTTCAATGGAAACGAGAGATGCATATTCCAGATTCTGCAGCTTTAAATCGATAAGTAAATGCTTATATGCTATACGGGTTTCCTGTAGCTCGCTCTGGTAATCTTCAATTGCTGCATCGCGAATGCCTTTTTTGTTTCGCTTAGTTTCTTCGGATATTTGAGTAACTAGTGTTTTGATCTTAGCCCTCAGGGCTTGTTCCTTTTCGATTTGTTCCCGGCTTTGGATTTCGTTGATGGGAATTTTGGCGTTTCCCAAAAGATCCAGCAGGTTCCTGGCACGTGATCGTTCTATGTACTGGAAGGCTTCATCAATACGACCCATGCGGATTAAGACAGTTATAATAGACCGGTAGGCTTCAAAGCGGTTATGAAATATTCCTGCTCTAAGTTCTTCTATTTCCGCTCTATCCCGGATATCTTCAATGGAAGTTACTGCCGCTTGATAGGCATAATAGGCACGTCCATCATCGCCTTGCAATTCCCACAATTTGCCCATCCCGTAAAAAAGCTGCCATTTAAGCTCCGGGTTTTCCAATCCTTCACTGATAGATATTCCTTTTTCATAAGCGCTGCGGGCATTCTTCACATCGCCTTGACTCCGGTAAAAATCCCCCAGTTGCTGTTGCACCAGAACCTGAAGCATTTTCTCACCCATTTCATCTGCAATTTTTTCGCCATTTTTTAAATATTCCAGAGCTACGTAAGTGTCTCCTTTTACGTTAGCGAGAGATGCCAGGTAAATATTGTTGAGACATTCCCCTCTTTTTTCCCCCAATTCCCTGTGCATCTGCCGGGATTGTTCATAATTGTTTCCGGCTTGTTCATAATCTTCCATTCCCGCATAAACGCGGCCAATCTTTGTGTATGTGGTAGCTTCACCGCTGCGGTTTCCGATGCTTTTGTGAAGCTCCAACACTTGCTGAAGGTTTTCTAACGCTCTTTGGTAGTCGCCCACTGCCAAATAAATGCCTCCAAGCGCTTCCAGCCAGGTTGCTTCACCATGAACATGCCCCAAATCTCGATGAATTTCAAGTGCCTCATTATATATCTGTATTGCTTTGGCATATTCTCCCCTTAGGCTGAAAAGCTCCGCTAATCGTCCCAACTGATAGGCTTCTCCTTCCCGGTAACCAATTTCTCTCTCAATAGCAAGCGCCTTATGATAATGGCTAGACGCCCGATCATAATCCCCCAAACTCTCATAAATGATCCCCATATTTCCCAGGTCAATCGCCTCTCCCTTGCGGTCATTTATCTGTCTTCTAAGTTCAATCGACTCTTGATATATGGTTAATGCCTCGTGGTAATCTCCAAACTTTATGCGGACATTGGCGATATTAGCCAAGTTTTTTCCTATGCTGCGGGTATTGTTCATTGATTTATTAATCTGATAGGCTTTTTGGTAATGACTCAAGGCTTGCTTATAGGCTCCCATTTCGTGATACACCAAACCGATATTATTTAGGTCTGCTGCCATACCCCGTTGGTCGCCTAATTCTTCACGGACCTTTAAAGCTTTTTCAAAATAAACGAGTGCTTTGGGATAATCGCTCTTATCGCTGTAAACATTGCCAATATTTCCCAAACGATTTCCCACGCGCTTCTTATCTCCAATCTCCACCAGAAGACTGAGTGATTTCAGGTAATAAACCAGAGCAGTATCAAATTCCCCCAAATAAAAAAAGGCTGCCCCAATATTGCCAGGCAAAGTGGCTTTCTCATCCGGGTCATTTATTTCTGCTGCTAATTGAAGGGCATTGGTATATCTGTCCAATGCCGATTGAAAATTCCCCTGGTAAAAATCTTTTTTGCCCTGCTCTTTCAGTCTGATTATCTCTGCTTTTTTCTGAAGCGCTACAGAAGATAAGTCCTGATTCCGTTTTACTCTTTCGAGGTAATAATCATCACCAAAAACTTTTTCATACAATCTTGCCAGTGTTTTGGCAATGTTTAGGTCTTCATTACCGACATTTAAGTTCCACTTTGTTTTTTTTATCACCGAAGAATCTATCAGAGATTCGATAAATCCAATCGCCTCACCCCGGTTGGATTGGATTAACTGCTCAATTTGAGCAGAATTTTCTTTTTCGATGTTCTCAAAAATCAGAGCATGAAATTCTTGTTTGGAAAGCGTTTGCCCAAATCCGGAGATTATAACCATCAAAGCGAAACAGATTGATAATAGCGAAGTAATATATTTCTTCTTTACTTCATTCATGGTATTGAAATGCCGGTTTATTCCCTAACATTAGTAAAACTAATCATTGGCGAAAGCCTGAAGGTTCCGTCCTCAAACAAGGCTTCCACTCGCCAGAAGTAGAGTTGATTGTTATCCAGGCTGATATTATCAGGAAGTTCAAGTCGTTTGTTTTTGGTGCTTGTCTCCCAAAGAATATTGCCCCGATCATCCAATAGGAAAAAATTGTAGGCAACTGCCTCTCCCGACGCGCTCCATTGAAATTCAGACTTATCAATATCCAGCTCGCTGTTATTTTGGGGATGAACCAACTGAACCCCCCTTTGGGCAATATCAAGTTGATTATCGCGCGTTATGATTTCTGTTTTGCTGGAACTATTTATGGCGATGATAGCGATTATTGAAATACATAAAATCAGAATCAAGCCCACCCAGGCATAAGCAGGTTTGAAGGATTTGGGGGGTGTCCATAGCAATTGGAGTTTTTCGGTTAAACGAACGCCAATGCCGGATATAAATCTTCTTGCTTTATCCCACCATGTTTCAGGGCTTGTTAGTACACCTTCCCGAAGCAGTTTATCAAAATCTTGATGCATAGAAAGCATTCTGTCCATGCAGGACTGGCATTCCAATAAATGGTTGTAAAATGTTACTTTGGATTTTTGGGAAGGTTTGCCTTCAATAAATTCTAGCAGGTCTGAATCGTTATAACACTGCGAAATGTCTTTTGAATATGAAGGTTGGTATGATTGCCTAAAGATTAACAGGAAATGTTCGTACTCTTTAGCATTTTTCTGACAGACAGAACATGTCTCAATATGTTCTGTAACTTCCCTAAGCTCCTCTGGAGTCAGTTTGCTGTTCTGATAAGAAATAAATTGGGAGAGATTTATGCAGTTCATATAATTGGAATCCTCTTTTTAGCTTCTATATATAGAAAACGGACACCAGCTATATTTTGAACAAAAATTTTTTGGGTGGCTTAGAAAATATCAAAATCGGCAGCTTTAATGCCTTTTTCTTTCAGGGAGTCTTTCAGGATCTGTAATGCTTTGTAAAATCTTCGGCGCACTTTCCATTCCTTTTTCTCTTTAACAATAACAGCTATTTCTTTTAAGGTTAGATCCCGGTATAAATGTAGTTCTACAATTAGCCTATCCTGAATAGAAAGTTTTTGAAGCGCATCATTTATTATTTTTGAAATATCACCCTTGAGGAGATTGTCCTCCGGTGAAAGATCAGCTTCCTGGCATGGCTTATGTGAATCTGTCTTTGACGCATGTTTTTCAATTGATTCTAATGGAAGAGGCGGTAATATAGATCGCCACTCGTTTGACAGGCGCCATCTGGTTTTTTGTTGCATACTGTTGCTTATTTCATCTGCATGCGAATACATTTCTTCAAATGAAATATTAAATCCATGGCTCGACTTTAGAATCTCGTACGCCTCACCCAAGGAGTATCGATGCTGATAAACATATTTGAAAATCAATTGCTCAACTTCAGGCAGTGATTCAATTATTTTTAATATGCGTTTTCTTCCTTTCTCTTTACGGAACCAGTCAAACATACAATTTCTGCAAACCACCACAATCCACGCTTCAAAATTGTAGTTGCGCCTTTTCTGAAAATATGAAGTCAGCTTCTGACAATCATTCTCCTTCACGTTCTCTAAAACGAATGTGTAAACCTCCATGGCTTCATCATAGTCCTGGACATGCTTCTGAATAAGAGCCAGTATCAATTGATTGTGTTGCTCAAGGAACGTGTCCCAACCCTTCTTTTTGTTGTCCCTATATAGCTCTATCCATGATTTTTTAGATTTCGTTTTCACGTCTTATCTGCTAAACAAAACTTGATATCTTTGTAATTGCGTAAAGGGAAGCTTGGAAAGGGGAAAAGTAAAAAGAAAGGCTGTAAAGTGTTTGGCCATGGGATTGAAATCCCAATATTTGTCCTATTTAGTTTAGAATATCAAACAGGAAAATTTCGGCCAGGATTCGGATTATAGCTTCCAAAAGATTCCGTTACAAAAAAAGGTAATGATAATCTTGCAGAAATGCAATTGAGGAGAAAAAATGGAAGTGCAATTAGATCGCTTGATTTCCATGAATAGTAAATCTACTTTTCAATAGATATTGATAATTTCACCTGTCAGCCGAAAATAAAAGGGAATCATCATTAAGAAAGGGCAACATGGAAAAAGAAAAAATCGATCTTCGGGATCTTATTTTGATGATCAAAGAACACAAGCAGATAAATACCAATGTTGCCCTGGAATTTGATTGCGTTATTGAAACTGAGGACGTGAAGCCGCTGGTTAAGGTGATCAACTATGCCATGAATTATATTAACCAGCTTACAGATCAGCCGCTGCACATTTCGCTTAATGCCACTAACAGAGGGATTACAATGAGCTTCATGGCTTTTACCGTTTTAGCCGATTTCCCCGCAATCAGTCCAAAGGTGAGCGAAGCCCTAATACCTTACAATGCTGAACTCGAACAAAAAGGCGAACCCGGCAAATATGCACAATTGCTAATTAACTTCAAGGACTAACCTATCTTTTCGTCCCGTCGGGAGAGCCTCCCAAGCCTCAAAATTTTTTCTTGTAACAGAACCAATTAAACCCTAACTTAGTCTAAAAGTGGACTAAATAAAAAGGGACCTCATGATTCAAGTAAACATACATGAAGCCAAAACGCATTTTTCAAAGCTGCTAAAAGAGGTTCTCAAAGGTAAAGAAATTATTATTGCCAAAGGGAACAAGCCAATTGCTAAGTTAATCTCAATTGAGGGGAAAAAACTAAAACGAAAATTAGGTACTGCAAAGGGTAAAATCAAAATGACGCCAGATTTTGATGAACCGATTCATGATTTCAAAGAATACACCCAATGAAATATTTACTCGATACACATGCATTGCTTTGGATTGCCATGGAAAGCGAGAATCTTAGTGATAAAGTAAAGCAAGTCTTTTTAGATAATACAAACGATTTCTATCTAAGTGCAGCAAGTATTTGGGAAATGGCAATTAAGATCAGTTTACAGAAGTTAATTCTTTCCGAAGGATTGATGAAATTTGTGGACAAACATGTAATTGGAAACAATATCCAAATTTTACAAGTGAATATTGAGCACATTTATCCCCTTGAGAATCTCCCCTTTCATCATCGAGATCCATTTGACCGATTGTTAATCTCCCAATGTATGTATGAAAAGATGCACCTGCTTAGCAACGACAAAATTTTTGACAAATACCCGGTTAAACGAATGTGGTAATATAAGACGTTGGTGTCACCCCAACGACCAAAATGAAATTACTTACTCGCCAATCCACCCATCTTTTTCACCGACTCACTTGCCGCATCAATCAATGGCTGCACTGAAATGGGCGAACCCACAGCCTGCTGCATCCACACCTGTGGTGCAATATCACCTAATTTGCACATGCGCTCCATTTCCGTTGCCAGGTTTTTATTCTTCAAATAGTGCTCAATCTGAAAAGCAATGGCAGAACCAATAGAATAATCGGGGATGTACATCCCGCCATCGATAATATGAGAATAGACTGCCAGCAAAATCTGATCCTGTATTCCAAAAATGGGTGCGTAGTATTTGTTCCAGATATCCTTAGCAATTGTAATCATGGCGTTGCGCACCTCGGCAGCAGTGGCATTAGGATGCGCATACATCCACCGCCAGATGTTCATATCTACCAATGAGACACCGGCAATTTCATAGGCGGTCCACATATCGTTCAGGTTGCTCAAATCCTTCGCTTGCGGATCGGCACTATCCAGTCCCAGCAAATTCAAATCGCGGGATTGAAACACAAACGCAAGAGCTTCGGTGAAGGCGGTATTGGGTACACCCTCCAGGGTGTAATAATCCATCTCATTTAGCGAGAACACCTGCTCCACATTGTGCCCCAATTCATGAATGGCGATGTTGTAGCCTTTATACTTCATACCCCCTTCGGGAATACGGGTGCGCAGATGCGCTTTGTCTTCCTTCATGAGTGCGCCCATGGCATGTCCGGCGCCCCGTGAGGAATCAACGGCAATGTGCTCTGCCAAAAATTGGGCTTTATCCGGGGCGAATCCTAATCCACGCAGAATGAACGGTAAATCCTTTTCAAAGGCATTTACGTTCGGATATTCTCTCCCCACAATGGCATCCAACTGTTCTTCGGAATATTTGCCGCGCGGTTTAAAACCAGTGTACCAAATATCAAACGGTTCCAATTCCCTGCCCAATCGATTATTGATCAATCCCGCAATATCTTTTAACGCCGGGGCGGTCAAAACAGAGATCAGCATTTTCTCCACGTCCGCTTCCAGAATTTCCCGGTTTTTCTTGAAACGGCGGTCAATCAGCGAAGGAGTAGCGGGAGTATAGGGATCAACACCCTGCTCCGCATGAAAAATACTCAGCAAATATTCATAGCGCCGGGTAGCTTCTGCTGGCGCTTCCATCGTTGAATCCGTTCCTGCTTCATAAACCGTATTCGTAAACGGATTCCAATCCACTTCAGGATTATCCACAACAACCTGAGGAATTTGCTGGGTGATGATCCGCTCCATCACCTGGCGGATCATCCGCTGGCGGGGCAGTCCCGACCCGTCGGGATTGGCGTACTGTGCCTTCAATTCATCGCGTAATCCCCAGTGGCTGATCAACTTCAGCCCCTCCGGGAAAAGCCGCTGCCCGTTTGAATCCAATAAGTTGTACATATAAATATTGTAATTGCTGATGTAATCATCCGACAGGGTATATGCCTCGGTACGCTTCTGCTCTACCTCCGCCGGTACTCGATTGATATACTCCTCCACCAAACGAACTTCCGCCCATTTCTTGCGTGACCACTTTTCACCTTCGCTTGTTTTTTCTTCCAGAGTATAAATTGGGTAATTGAGCAACACCGCAAAAGCCAGACGGTTTTTGAACATGTCCTCGGTGATATGGGCATAGGGATCGAAGCTGGCAAAGAGGTAATCCACCGGGGCAATCGGTCCGGTGTCCACCTGAATATTCCAATTAAAATCCCGCTGAATACGGTGAAGATTTCCGTAGAGTGATTCCAGGTTTGTTTGCAATCTGGCAAATAACTGATCACGTTTTTCTGAATCGACGTAAAAATATTCCAGGCAAAATTTCTCCATATCTCCTGCAATTCCATCGTCCTCGCGCCAGCGCTGCCCAACTTGTTTAACCCCTTTTTCAATCCGTTCTTTATTCTCCGCGCCAAATTTTTCCACCATTTTATTTACGATCTGCTTTTGCACATTTTCAGCTACGCCGGTTTTCATTTTGGTACCTTCCCGTTTTTGGCAGGAAAAAACATTTAATAAGCCAATTAATAATAGACCCGAAATTAACCAATTTATAATTCTGAACTTCATTGTAAATCATCCTCCTCGGATTTTAAAATTAAATTAGAATAATGTCATTCTGAGTTCATTTCGCCTGCCCGCCGGCAGGCAGGGAATCTGGTGAACCGTGAATAGATCCTGAAACAAGTTCAGAATGACAAGCCCTCAATTCTCTTAACAATGAATTGTAAATAGCCAATGACACTGGTTAAATTAACCAAGTAAATCTAATAAACGTAACGGAATCGAAAAATTATTTATAAGGTGAAGTATGCGTTCATTTTTCCTTTCTATAATAATGGTACTCGCAATCGTCGTCGCAGCAAAAGGTGATGAACCCTGGTGGCGACACCTACAGGTCGGCGTCCTTTCTCCCGGGCAATTGAATGCCATAACCGATGTTGATGGCGTCCGGGTTGGACAGGTGACTTTGGTAGAGGGCGAAGATTGCCGCACCGGAGTCACCGTAATTTTACCGCATTCCGGAAACATATTTCAGGAAAAAGTGCCGGCCGCTATTTACGTCGCCAATGGATTCGGCAAATTGATGGGCATTACCCAGGTAGATGAACTGGGTGTGATCGAAACGCCCATCGTGCTGACCAACACCCTCAGCGTTCCGGTCGCGACCAAAGCAGTGATTGGGTATACCCTTTCCCTGGCGGGAAATGAAGATGTTCGCTCCGTGAATCCGGTGGTGGGCGAGACCAATGACGGCTATCTGAATAACATCCGCGCCGGATATGTAGAAGAAAGACATGTACTGGAAGCTATCCAAAAGGCTCATTCAGGAACTGTTGAGGAGGGAAATGCGGGCGCCGGTACCGGGACGGTTTGCTTCGGATTCAAAGGCGGCATTGGTACATCTTCCCGAAAACTGTCCGAGAATCTTGGAGGCTTTACGGTTGGCGTTTTAGTGCAAACCAATTTTGGGGGGATATTAAGAATTAACGGTGCGCCGGTGGGGGAGGAATTGCAGCAGTATTATCTGCGTGAAAAAATCGAACCCCTCCATGACGGCTCCTGCATGATCGTGGTTGCCACCGATGCCCCATTGGATGCCCGTCAGTTAAAACGAGTTGCGAAAAGGGCGATTTACGGTTTGGTCCGCTCCGGCGGTATCACCACCCACGGAAGTGGCGACTACGTGATTGCCTTTTCAACCTCTCCAAAGGTTAGATATCCGTATCAATCCGACCAGATGCTGCAGAATAAAGAAATACTCCGAGATGAGCATCTATCTCCAATATTTTTGGCAATCGAAGAAGCGTCAGAAGAAGCGATTTATCATTCTCTTTTTGCCGCGGGGGATATGACCGGATTCCAAGGACATGAAGTGAAGGCATTGCCGAAGGATAAAGTAAAATCCATTTTGAAGAAACATAATCTGCTAAATCTTAGGGAGTGACCATGCCCAAAAAAATTGTGGGAATATTAGGAGGAATGGGACCCCTATCTACAATCGAATTGATAAAGAGGGTGGTCGAAAAGACACCGGTGAAAAAGGAGCAGGATCACATCCGCATGCTCATGGACAACCGCCCGGAAATTCCCGATCGCACTGATTTCATCTTGGGCAAAGGTCCATCACCGGTTCCGATGCTGCAGGAATCTGCTACGATGCTGGAAAAGTGGGGCGTTGACTTTTTGGCCATGCCCTGCAATTCAGCCCATGCCTTTATTGAACAAATTCGGGAAGCGATCAACATTCCGGTGCTGGATATGATTGATCTGGTGAGACTGGAATTGGAAAAGAATTTTTCTCCCGGAGCCTCTGTCGGATTATTGACAACCACCGGCGCGCTTCGCTCCAAACTCCACCACAATTATTTAGTGCAATTTTCGATTATTACTCCTGAGCCAGATATTCAGGAAAAGCTGGTGATGGGCACTGTTTATGGGGAGAATGGAATCAAAGCTCTCGGCAAAACTCCCGAAAATCAGAAAAAATTATTAGAAGTGATTGACTTATTGATAAAAGGACAACCAAAAGCAATTATCGCTGGATGTACTGAGGTTGAACTAGCACTTGCAGGAGTTGAATTGCAAATCCCGATTTTCTATCCGCTGGATATTTTAGCAAATGAGATTATAGAGCAGGCATTAAAATAGAATCTGCTGGTTTAACCTTAGCAAGACTGAACAGAAAAATGTGATGGTATCTGTTTTTAGAATCACATATATTTGAATGCAAGAATATGCCAATTCACTTTCCTAATACGACGGATTAAGAAGTAGATTACAGCTTGCTCCTTAAACTTCCTTGCAAATAAATAAAAGGTGCTTGTGATGTTTAAATGGACATTTTTTTTAGTAATTTTCTTTTCATTTACGCTCCAATCAATTTATTCTCAAGATAAACAAATCCTGAAATTAGGAACCCTTGCAACCGAAGGATCCGATTGGGGATTAATTCTGCAAAAAATGAATGCCGAGCTTATCCAGAAAAGTGAAGACAAACTTCAGTTCAAGTTTTTCTTTGGTAGAGATGAAGCAGATTTAATAGAACTAATTAAGAATCAACAATTGGATGCGGCATCCTTAACAAGCGTTGGGTTGGGTCAGTTTCTACCCGAAATTTACCTCCTTTACTTACCGATGTTATTTTCGAGCGAAAAAGAATTGGATTATGTAAGGAATAAATTAACATCATTCTACGTTGAAAAGTTAGAAGAAAGAGGATTTAACCTACTAGGGTGGGGAGACTACGGTGCCATTTACCTTTTTTCAAAAATGCCCATTAGAACCCAAACTGACCTTCAAAATACAAAATTCTGGATCTGGACTATTGATCCCATTGGACAGGCTTTTGCCTCAGCATCGGGCAACGAACCGATTTTACTATCCATCGAAAATGTTCTTCCCTCTTTAGCCCGAGGTGAAATTGAGACCGTTTTCATTTCTCCCTTAGCGTGCATTGTTTATCAATGGAATAATCATGTAAAATTCATGACCGATTTGCCCTTAGTTATGGGGATAGGAGCATCAATCATCAATAAAGAACATTTTGATAGACTTTCGAAATCGGATAGGAATCTCTTGCAGAAAATTACCATGAAATACCACAATCAATTGGTAGAAAAAATCCGCCAGAGTAATCAAGAATCCCTCCGAATATTACAAGATCAAGGAATTCAAATAATTTCCGTTCCCCAACAGGAAGAATTAAAATGGCAGCAGTTGGCTGAAAAAGTTCAGAATCAACTTGCCGGAAAATTTTTTGATAAGGAATTATTAGACAGAGCCAGGGCGTTTCTAACGGAATTTAGTAAATCAAAACAATAATTAACCGGAATTTTACCGGTAGAGATGAAGAAATCCGTTTACATTTTTCTACTCTTCATATTATCATTATTGCCATCAATAACTTTATCCAACAATAGAGAATGGACTTATTACACCGCAGATGACGGTCTTGCAGGTAATTCAATTTGGTTTATTCAAGAAGATCAAAGAGGTTACCTGTGGTTGATCACTGTTTTTGACGGAGCGACCCGATATGATGGAGGGCGGTTCCAGACTTTAAACACTATCCATGGATTAGTTAGCAATAACATCTATTTTATCCTTCCCGATGGCCGGGGAAATCTTTGGTTAGCAACGGATCGGGGAGTTAGCAAATTTAATGGTAAGCAATTTCAAAATTTTACAGCGGAAGACGGATTAGCAGGAAATACGGTAACTTTTTTAATAGAAGATAAAAAAGGTAACATTTGGTTTGCTACTGATGGGGGAATTAGCAAATACGATGGAAAAAAATTCCAAACGATTAAATCCAAATCTAAAACTGAAGATAGTGCTGTAAATTACATACTGCGAGACAGCCGGGGAAATCTCTGGTTTGGAACTGAAAATGGTCTCTTGACTTACGAGGGTAATTCCTTGATACCTGCCTCGATTCCCAATTTTTCTCAATCCATTCACCTAATATCCGAGGACAAACAAAAAAATCTTTGGATAACGACTGATTCAGGACTTTATCGAATAAGAGCCGAAAATTCCACCCTTGAAGGTCCATTATTGGAAAAGAAAATTAACCATATTGTTGAAGATCGCAGTTCAAAATTATGGTTTGGGTCTGATGCAAATGAGCTATTTGGTTATGATGCTTCCCGCCAAAAATTTATTCCTCAAAAAGGTTTTGAAGGTAATTCAATTTTATCATTGTTAGTCGATAGTCGTGGACAATTGTGGATTGGCACTGAAAAAAGTATTTGCAAATATAATGGTAAAGAATTTAAAAATCTCACTGAGATTGATGGAAATATTTTGAGTTATGTCAGAGCAATTTGGGAGGATATGGATGCAAACATTTGGTTTGGTACCGAGAACGGCGTTTATAAATTCACAATGCAAAATCTCCAGCATTTTACAATCGATGATAATTTGGGAGATAATAAAGTCAAAACGATTTTCGAGGATAATGAAGATAATCTATGGTTTGGTACAGAGAGCGGACTGACCAAATTTAGTGGCGGAGTTTTTCAAAATTGTTTATTGGGTGACGAACCCGCTGATAACAATATTTTGTCAATACATCAAGATTTAAAAGGAAATTTGTGGACCGGTACTACTTCCGGTCTATTCAAAAATTTGCAACCGGTTGGGGAGATAGAACTCAAGATTGCTTCCGCAGTGAGAGCAATTGAAGAAGATTCCTCCGGAAATCTTTGGTTTGCAACCGCTGATGGAATCACCAGATTCGACGGAAGTGTTCCTCAAAATTTCCCAATTGAAGAGGGGCGAGAAATATTCCTCGACAGTAAAGGCAACCTATGGATCGGAAGCTGGAACTCAGGAATTTACAAATATGAAGAAGGGGACACACTTATTCAATTTTCAATGAAAGATGGCCTTGGCAGTAACCATATTACCTGGATTTTGGAAGCACTTGATGGAAGTTTCTGGTTTGGACTCAAAGGTGGCATCCCGGAGCTGGAAAGTGAGTTGATTCCCCGCGGAGGGATAAGCCATTATAATAATTTGTTCTTCAAAAATTTCTCAATTGAAGATGGTCTCAAAAGCGAAATTATATCAGTTGCGGTAGAAGACACCATAGAGAATCTATGGTTTGGCACTGACAAGGGTGTTTTAAAGTACGATATTCGCAGTGGCAATGACACAACTGCTTTCACCTCTCTAACAAAAAAGGATGGCTTGATAAGCAATTTGGTGACTGCAATATTACTCGATAGATCGGGTCATTTCTGGTTCGGGACAGATAAAGGATTCAGTAAATATGATGGTGAGAATTTCCAGAATATCCCAATTGAGAAGAGTACCCCATACGGCGTCATTGAATCGATTTTCGAAGATAGCGGGGGTAATTTATGGTTCTTAAGTACCGCTGACGGTGTGTATCGCTATACGCCGCCCTCAAAGGAAATTAAACCGCGAATTCATTTAGAACAAATTGAAGCAGATAAAATTTATTATGCTGGAACCGAAGAAATTAGAATTCCTAAAACTACCCGGCGAATTAGCTTTGAATATAAAGCGATCAGTTTTAATACAGAGCCGGAGAAGATGCGCTACACCTATAAACTGGATGAATTTGATCCGGAATGGAGCCCCTCGACAAATGCCACCAGAGTGCACTATACCGATATAAAACCGGGTCACTATCAATTTAAAGTACGAGCAATTGATGGCGATCTTCGATATTCAGATCCGCCTGTAACAGTGAATTTCTCCGTTTATCAGCCTTTCTATCAATCGGTTGAATTTCTGCTGATTGTACTATTGTTAATCACAAGTTCGGTGGGGGGAGCGGGTTATTTGATCACTCAGTTACGCAAACAGAAAAAAATTGCCAATCAATATCAGGAAAAATTGCGTTTGCAGCAAGAGGCGGAACGCATTCAAACAGGCAAAATGGAATCTTTGCGTCAATTAGTTGCCGGAATGGCACATGAAATAAACAATCCCATCGGGGCTATTTCCAGTAACAATGATGTATATGTGAGGGCGATAAGCAAAATAAGAGATATGTTTGCCGCTAATGTAATCGCGGCAGACAATGACAAGCTATCAAAGACAATTACAATGTTAGAAGATCTCACAGCCTCAAACCGGATTGCTTCAGAAAAAATTGCCAAAATTGTGGCAAATCTACGGAGCTTTGTTAGACTTGATGAGGCTGAATGGCAAACAGCGGATATTCATGAATGTTTGGAAAGTGTAATTACTTTGATTGAACCAGAACTGATGGGAAAAATCCTCATCAAAAAAGAATATGGCAATATCCCGCAAATATATTGTTCGCCTCGTAATCTAAACCAGGTTTTTCTTTCCACATTGAGGAATGCACGCGATGCCATTGAAGAGCAGGGAGAGATAATTATTAGAACCTTCGCAGAAGGCGGAAATATTAAGGTCGAAATTATTGATAATGGAAGAGGTATTGCCAAAGAAAATCTCGATAAAATTTTCGATCCCGGCTTTACGACTAAGGGTGTAAAAGTAGGTGTTGGACTTGGCCTCTCAATCTGTTATCAGATTATCGTAGAAGAACACAGGGGACATATTGATGTTGTTAGTGAATTAGGCAAAGGATCAAGCTTTATTATCACTCTTCCACAGTTAAAGGAAGAAACAATTTAAACAAATCAAAACCCACCTGATAATGAAACTCAAAATAAGCATTTCGCTACTAGTTTTTTTAATCATATTTTTTCAAAGCTGCAGTCTGAATAAAATAGCTGCCAATCAAACCGCATCTATCATTATAAAAGCGATGCCAGCTTTTGAAAGAGAAACTGATCTGGAATTAGCTGAACAAGCCATTGCCGGAAATCTTAAGTTGTTGGAAGGACTTCTGGAAACCACCCCAAAAAACCCGGAGCTTTTGTTGGTTACATCCAGTAGTTTTGCCCAGTATGCCTTTGGATTTATCGAATGCCAAATTGATAAGGCAAATTTTGAAAATGACTATGTTGAAAAAGAGAAACAAATAGCGCGGGCGGTCAATTTTTATAATCGTTCTAAACAATACGCGCTAAGACTTATCCTGAAATCACATCGAAATTTCGCTGTAGTTTTAAAACTGAGTTTAGATAAATTTTCAGAAGAACTTCAGCACTTTAATCAAAGTGATACGTCGGCATTATTTTGGATGGCTTATGCATGGGGTAGTATAATCAATTTGGAACAAAATAAACCGGAGCACCTCTCCGATTTACCAAAGGTTGAGTTAATGATGAGAAGAGTAATGCAGTTAAACGAAAATTTCTATTTTGACGGGCCTCATCTATTTCTTGGCGCCTACTATGGAAACCGCCCTAAGATGGTAGGCGGCGATGCTGATAAAGCAAAAGAGAACTTCTCAAAGGCAATTCAACATAGCGAGGGAAAATATTTGATCGCAAAATTTCTAACCGCAAAATATTACTATCTCCCTACTCAAAACCGCCAATTGTTTGAAAGTACCCTGAAAGAAATTTTATCGGCACCCTCAGATATCTTCCCTGAATTATCTTTAGCGAATCAAATTGCTAAAAGGAATGCAGCACTCTGGCTGGAACACATTGATGAACTATTCTACTAATTTTTGCATGGATACTATTTCAGCAATATCATTTTCCGCGCCTGTCTGGAATTGCCAACCTCCAATTGGTAGAAATAGATTCCGCTTGACAAGTTGATAGGATGGAATTCAACTGTATAATCTCCAACAGGTTTTTGCTCGTTAACCAGCGTTGCAATGTGTTTACCCAACAGATCATAAACTTTCAATGAGACAAATTGCGTGCTGTATATAGAATAGCGGATCCTAGTCATTGAATTAAAGGGATTGGGATAATTCTGCTGCAAGCTGTAATCATATATAACAACCTGTGGTGATCCATCTATTGCAGTAACTTCGGGCGCAATCTTGATTAGCCAAACATCAAAGGAAGAACCAACACCGTATGAACTCGTGGAGCCAGCGATGATGTATCCACCGTCAGAGGTCTGCTGGACAGAGTTCCCATAGTCTTCACTGATGCCCAACGTTTTCGTCCACAGGCAATTCCCGTTAGCATCGGTTCTAATCAGCCATACAGCATGATCATCAGTACCCCCAGTGATGATATATCCCCCGTCCGAAGTCTGTTGAACCGAATTGCCCCATTCATCACCAATTCCCCCGAAGGTTCTTGTCCATAATGTATCACCATTAGCGTTTGTCTTGATCAACCACAGGTCCCGATTTCCAGCGCCAAATGATTCTGTATACCCTGTAAGGATATACCCACCATCTAAGGTTTGTCGAGCCCAACTACCCCAGTCGACATCACTGCCCCCAAAAGTTTTCGTCCACAACGGATCGCCGTTTGCATCGGTTTTGATCAACCATACATCAATAATACCCGTGCCGTAGCCGATTGTACTGCCAGCGATGATGTACCCGTCATCAAAAGTCTGCTGAATGGACCGGCACCAATCTTCACCAATTCCTCCTAAGGTTTTGGTCCACAGGCTGTCGCCGTCGGAGTCTGTCTTTATCAGCCACACATCGTAATTACCTGGATTCCCGATAATAATATACCCATTATCGGAGGTCTGCTGAATCAAATTGGCACTCTCATCACCAACACCCCCGAATGTCTTTGTCCACAGGGTATCACCGTTGGCGTCGGTTTTGATTAGCCAGATATCACCAAAACCAGCCCCAAAGGAATGTGTGGTACTTATAACGATATATCCGCTGTCCGAGGTCTGCTGAACGAACCTACCCTCATCCGAATTATCTCCACCGAAGACTTTCGTCCACAGCGTATCGCCGTTTAAGTCTGCTTTTATCAGCCATACATCGCTGCCGCCAGCACCGAAAGACTTCGTGGATCCAACTACGATATATCCCCTGTCGATAGTTTGCTGAACAGAAAGACCAAAATCATCGTGATTTGCCCCAAATGTTTTTGTCCACATCGTATCTGGCGATTGGGCAAAGAGTGCTGCACAAGAAAACAAACTTGCTAAAACAATTTTTACAGGAATTCTCACGACTTCCCCCTTGTTAACACTTCCAGATCAGCAGAGACAGAGGCAGAGCCGACCACTCATTCTGACAAAATTACTTCGCATGCAAGTCATTTCACATCCTCTTGTCATTTTAAAGGAATGTTCGGTTGCTTCAACAGTGACTTTACTCCCGCAAGATTAATTCTTTTTGATTCAGCGGCATTTGTTGATAACTTCACCTGATTTTTTAGCCATTGATCCTGCTATGGAGGAGATTAAAAGATGAAAGAGAAGGAATTATTAAACCAGCTTGCCAATGTTGCGGATAAAAGCGAAAAGCGGGTTGACAAGTACATTGAAATTACCCAAAAATTTCTCAAAAACTCTCCGGACTGGACCGAGCAGCATGGAACGATTTTTAACGAAATGCTCAGTGAAATCAGGAGTTCCCGAAAAATTAAAAATGTGGCACTTATTGCGATCATTGTGCTATCGGGTTTGTTAATTACCGTTTCGCTCATTTCGTTTGTGCTGAACAAGAAGAGCGCATCTGACCAGGCGCTGATTGAAACTGCCCGCAAAGCGCAATTGGCGGTGCGGCTGGATAACCCCTCGGGCAACAATAGAAACTGGATGGAGGTCAAGGTTGACCCGGAAGCGGAATCGGATCCCGAACTGAAAGAGCGCATGAACAAAATCCTAGTGTCGTTCCCGGCATTAGGCAGACATTACGGTATCGGCAAAAATAAGTCGTTGGAGGTAAACCGAAGAGATTATTCCAGATGGCTTATCGTTCCTGAATCCGGGGATACCTCGCAAACGCTGGGATTCATCCGGGTTGATCAAAAGTTAGGGTCGGTTAACTATAAAAACAAACAGGTGGAATTGCGTGAAGCTATCCGGTATGATGAAGTGAGCGATTTCTATGTAAAGATTTTGAGCTTCAAACGCCGCAATCCTCAAATCCCCGATACGGTTGAGTGGAATATCAGTTTTGGAGAAAAGAAAGGAAACCAGCCGATTGCTTGGCTGCCGGACGATGAAGCAATTACAATCAACCAATCATCCAACGGACGAATTGCAGAAGAACCGTTTTTTATCAGCCACATCAAATGGCAAAATATTTACATCGTTTCAATTGGAGTTGGAAGATTGGGTGAGAAAGATGAGAAGCAATTTGCGTGGTATCTGAATTCGTTTGTCAGAAGGATAGGAATACATTGATCGATCGACCGCTACGTTGTAAAAAACTCTAAGTTCACTTTTTTCATTTCAACATCTTTCCGAAAAGCCAGATATTGCTCCTTTGTACCCAAATCAATCCATTTTCCGGTAAATGGAAAAACCGATATCTTCTCTCCGTCCTTCAGAGCAGGAAGATAAAATCCGTCAATTACCGACTGAACTAAAGTTTTCAAATAGGCCCGCGCCTTCGCGGTTAAAACCTGATAGCCGGTAAAAATACCACTGAAGTAATTTTTGGGAATGGGTTGCCCCTTGCCCAAAAATCCGTGCAGCCGGTTTTGCTCATCGTAAAGCACCAGACTGTAATCTTTATTATTTCTTGAAGGCTTCACCGACATTGTTGCAACTGCTTTTTCGGTAATGTGGAAATCGAAAAGAGAAGATACGGAAATGTCACTCAGCACATCCGCATTTGCCGCCAGAATAGTCTCGCCGGCAAATAAAGATTCCGCATTCGCAATGCCTCCACCGGTATCCAATAATATTTCTTCCCTGCTGTAGAAAACTTCCAATCCGTACCGTTCACCATTTCCAATATGCCTCTCAACCTGGTCGCCATGATAATGCAAGTTGATTATGACACGTTCTATCCCCTGTGCGGCAAGCTTAAACAACCCCGCGTCGATGATTCGATGACCATTTAACGGAAGCAGTGATTTTGGAATGTCCGCGGTTAAATCTTCCATTCGCGTACCAAAACCGGCCGCCAGCACCATAGCTGTTCTTAAATGATTTCCTGTTTTTCCCATGTTAAATGAAATATAATTTTTAAAACAATATCATCAAACGCATTGTTTGATCTGCCAAAAGATAAACTCTTTGCAAATCATCGAAGTGAATAATAAATTCTTTGCCATCACTAAGGAGAATTTTGTATGAAGCGAATACTTGTTACCGGTGGCGCAGGGTTTATCGGATCCCATCTCTGTGAGCGGCTGCTGAATCATGATAATGATGTTTTATGCCTGGATAATTTTTTTACCGGTAACAAAGATAACATTCGCCACCTGTTACCCAATCACCGATTTGAATTAATTCGTCACGACGTTACCGAGCCAATCATTATTGAAGTTGATCAGATTTATCATTTCGCCTGTCCGGCTTCCCCATTGCATTACCAATATAACCCGGTGAAAACCATTAAAACGAATGTGATGGGAACAATTAATATGCTTGGACTGGCGAAAAGAGTAAAAGCGCGTGTCATGCTCGCCTCAACTTCGGAGGTGTATGGCGATCCCAAAGTGCATCCTCAGTCCGAGTCTTACTGGGGTCACGTGAATCCTATCGGTTTACGCAGCTGCTATGATGAGGGTAAGCGGGTTGCTGAAACGCTGATGATGGACTATCACCGTCAGAACAAAGTGGATGTTAAAATCATCCGCATTTTTAACACCTACGGTCCCCGCATGGCATTAAATGACGGCCGAGTGGTTAGCAATTTTATTTTGCAGGCATTGCGGAATGAAGACATTACCATTTATGGAGAAGGGAAGCAAACCCGTGCATTTTGCTATATCGATGACATGATAGGCGGGATTTTGAAGATGATGGCGGCTAATGATTTTGTCGGACCTGTAAATATTGGCAATCCTAATGAATTCACAATATTGGAGCTGGCGCAAAAAGTGATTGAGCTGACCGGATCAAAATCCAAAATAATAAACAAACCCCTGCCGCCCGATGATCCGGTGCAACGGCAGCCGGATATTTCTCTAATCCGGGAAAAATTGAAATGGGAGCCCAAAGTAGAATTACAGGGGGGGTTGACTAAAACAATTGAATATTTTGAGAGTGAACTTTCGAAAACAAAAAATTAAAACCGTTCGAATTTACCCCTTATTGCCTCATCAGCAAAACTATTTGCTCTCCGCCAAATATTTTTTCAGCCAATCCAACGTGACCGAACGAGGTCTGATTAGCGGATGAAAGATAGCCTGATTGTAAATTAATTGCGCGCAAATTCCCAAAACGTGAGATATGGCAAACATCACTGCGTAAAAATCAAACTCTTCCATACCAAAATGATAGAGCAGCGCTCCGGAAATTGCATCAATATTTGGATTCGGATTGGAAACCTTTCCATGCTCAACCAAAATTGAGGGAACAAACTGAACCAATTTTTCAACCAATAGAAACATCACCTCGTTGGGGTTGGTCTTTTTCCCCAGTTCATACAAGGCCAAAAAGCGGGGATCCTGGTCCCGCAAAACGGCATGTCCGAATCCCGGGATAATCTTGCCTTTCTTCAAATCATTCCACACATATTTTTTTAATTCCTCATCATCCGGGATTCCATTATACTTATCTAAAATCTTTAGAACGTATTTCACCATCTCCTGGTTTGCCAGCCCATGGATGGGACCTGCCAACCCATTAATTCCCGATGAAATCGAATAATACAGATCGGAAAGCGCGGAGTTGACAAGCCGGCTGGAATGCACCGCCACATATCCCCCCTCATGATCGCTATGGACAATCATAAACCGCCGGATAAAATTGATGAAATTTTCATCCCTTTCATGAATTCCCAGCATGTGGACAAAATTAGCGGCCATGTCTAAACCCGGATCAGGTTCAATAACATCCTTTTTCAAAAACTTGATCCGATAAATGCCCGCCGAGATAACGGGGAGCTTTGCGATAATATTTAGGGAGTCCTCCAGTGTAGCAATCCAATATTCCTCCCTCGGCATTCCATCCAAATACCTTTTCCAAAATTCGGCTTCCTTTTGCATGGCCAAAACACATATACTTAATATTGCCATAGGGTGGGAATCTTCGGGCATTTGCCGAACCATCTGCCAAACATAATCAGGAACACTTTGCCTCTCACGAAAGCCGTTTTGCAATGATATCAAAGATTCCTGACCGGGTAACTCCCCGGTGCATAATAAAAAGAATACCTCTTCGGGGAGTTTATCAACCAAATCTGACAGAGGATAATCGCGGATAAATAATCCCTTTTGCGGATCTACGCGAGACGTATCACACAGCATTGTTCTGACGCCTCGCAATCCCCGCAGCAACTGCTGCACGTTTACCTGCGAAACCTCGGTGTTAAAGTGATTCTTTAACAAATCCTGAATTTCTTCGCGCCACAGGGGAATTTTTTCTTCTATTTTTTTTCTAAGATGTGACATTTGCTTTCTTGAAATAATTCATGAAATATACGCTTACCACTTTCAGTTTCAAAAATTTTTAATGCCAATAGCGGCCAAGATAAGGCGCCAAAGATTTTGGCTGAGAATCGCAGGTTACGAGGTAAAAAAAATGATACCGCAATGAATTTCTCTTGAAACCGGAATTTCTCATATTATATTAAATGAAATTTGTTTTAACCCAAAAGTGACAAATCTACTAAGAAAATTTATTATCGATGGCTTTAAGAATTGCTTTTCGCATTACCTCTGAACAATATCTATATATTCAAGGTGAATTGACGGGTTTAAAATTCTCTAATTTAATAATGCAAAGTTAATCACAGGTGAAGCGCCAAAAAGAAATAATATGAATTAAATACTGATCTTAAAAACGGATTTGAGTTAATACAGGGACGTATTAAAATGAAGTTAAATTTCAATTCGGCATTTAATCGATTTCGAACCTTTCAGAGTAAGAATAGTTATACTTATCAAGAGCACGGTATTACGGGTACACTAATGAATACGGTCTTTCTGCTTCTGGTGCCTGTATTTATGCTACCTCCCGTTCCTCAACTATTTCCAGTCAAATTGATGTGTCTGGCAAGACATTCACCAGACAGGCAATGTAGATAGATTAGAATATAACATATTTAAGGAGGGCTTTATCATGACTGCCTCGAGCAAAGCACTGGAGAATATCCAGAAAAAATACTTCAGCGATGAGTACCGTGCTCTTGCCTGGAGCGGAACGCTTGCGGATTATATGAATATAGTCAAAAAAAATCCAGAAGTGATCCGTTCCAGCTACCAGCGTCTTTATGACATGATAACTTCATATGGCGTCACCGAATACGAAGACTCCCGAAAAAAGATGGTTCATTACAATTTCTTCGACGATCCAATTGATAAGGGAAAAGATGCTGTTTACGGATTGGATGCCTATCTAATGAAATTGATGAACATCATTAAAGCGGCAGCTCACCGCTACGGAACCGAACGTCGCGTGGTTCTTCTGCATGGTCCGGTTGGCAGCGCCAAAAGCACAATCGTCAGGCTAATGAAAAAAGGACTGGAACACTATTCCAAAACAGATGGAGGCGCATTATATTCTTTCGAATGGGTGGATATCCCCAAACATTTTAATGAATACGAGACTTCCCCTAAAGAACATGTTTACTGCCCCATGTTTGAGGAGCCGCTTCACCTGATCTCAGCCAGTAGCAGAGCTAATCTGTTAAAAGATTTGATTGGGGACAAATCATTCGAATTTCTAGTAGAGGGAGACCTCTGCCCCAGCTGCCGGCAAATTTTTCAAGGATTGAATAAGATTTACGCCGGAGACGTTCAGAAAATTTTTGAACATATAAAAGTGCGGCGAATCATTCTGTCGGAAAAGGACCGCGTCGGCATCGGTACTTTTCAACCCAAGGATGAAAAAAACCAAGATTCTACGGAATTGACCGGAGACATCAATTACCGCAAGATCGCCGAATATGGTTCCGATTCCGATCCGCGCGCCTTCAATTTTGACGGCGAGTTTAATATTGCCAATCGCGGTCTTGTGGAGTTTATCGAGGTGTTAAAACTGGACGTGGCATTCCTGTACGATCTGCTAAGCGCCAGCCAGGAACATAAGATCAAACCAAAAAAATTCCCTCAAACGGATATTGACGAAGTCATTATAGGGCATACCAACGAGCCTGAATACAGGAAGCTGCAAAGCAACGAATTTATGGAGGCGCTGCGGGACCGAACCGTCAAGATTGATATTCCCTACATCACCAAATGGGGAGAAGAAATCAAAATCTACAAAAAGGATTTTAACAATGAAAAAATTAGGGGGAAATTCATTGCGCCCCACACCATCGAAATGGCAGCAATGTGGGCGGTATTAACCAGGCTGGAAGATCCTAAAAAAGCAAATCTAACCTTAGCCCAAAAGTTGAAGTTGTATGATGGCAAATTAATACCGGGTTACACGGAAGACAATATTCGTGAATTGAGAAAAGAAGCCCTGAGAGAAGGCTTGGAGGGTATTTCTCCCCGTTACGTTCAGGATAAAATCTCAAATGCGATTGTGAAGTATCCCGAAGAACCCACAGTAAATCCGTTCATGGTGCTCAACGAGCTTGAAGCCGGTTTGGACCACCACAGCCTGATCAGCAGCGAAGAGCAAAAAAAACGGTACAGAGAAATGCTCGCAATCGTCAAAAAAGAATACACTGAAATTGTAAAGAACGAAGTCCAGAGAGCCATAAGCGCTGATGAAGAAGCCATTAAGCGACTGTTTTCGAATTATATTGATAATGTAAAAGCCTACGTGCAGAAAGAGAAAGTCAAAAACAAATACACTGGTGAAGATGAAGAACCCAATGAAAAATTGATGCGCTCCATTGAAGAAAAAATTGATATCCCGGAGAGCCGCAAAGATGATTTTCGCAGGGAAATAATGAACTACATCGGTGCGCTTTCCCTGGAAAATAAGAAGTTTGAGTGGAACAGTAATCAGCGATTGGCAAAAGCTCTGGAGCTTAAATTATTCGAGGATCAAAAGGACAGCATCAAGCTTTCGACTCTGGTTTCTTCGGTAGTGGATAAAGAGACCCAGGAAAAGATTGAAGTGGTCAAGGGCCGCCTGATTAAATATTTCGGATATAACGATGCCAGCGCTACCGATGTGTTGAATTATGTCGCCAGCATTTTTGCCCGGGGAGATATCCAAGAGGAACAATAAACTACAACTTTAGATTGTAGAGGACATGATCATGTTGCTCCATATTCAAAACGATTATAACCGATTCAGGCAAATTATCCGCGGGAAAATTAAACAGAATTTGCGCAAATATATTTCCAACGGAGAAATGATTGGTCGAAAAGGAAAAGACCTCATTAGCATTCCCTTGCCTCAAGTAGATCTGCCGCGTTTTCGTTTTGGTCACAACGGTAAGGGGGGAGTCAGCCAGGGGCGCGGCAATCCCGGCGATCCGGTAAGCGGTAATGATGAAGAAGGCGGCGGTAATGCCGGGAACCAACCCGGCTATCATCTTCGGGAAGTAGAACTGACCTTCGATGAGCTGGCGGAGATTTTGGGTGAAGAACTGGAACTGCCCAATATTGAACCGAAAGGCAAAAGAGAAATTGTGGCCGAAAAGGATAAATACTCCGGTATCCGGCGCGTGGGACCCGAATCGCTAAGGCATTTTAAGCGAACCTTTCGGGAGGCCCTCAAGCGGCAAGTTACCTCAGGTGAGTTTAATTATAAGAAGCCGCAAATCGTACCCATTCGCGATGACTTTCGATACCGCAGTTGGAAAACCATTACGCGACCGGAAAATAATGCGGTGATCATTTACATGATGGATGTTTCAGGTTCCATGTGGGAAGAACAGAAAGAGGTCGTGCGCCTGGAAACTTTCTGGATTGACACCTGGCTGCAATATCAATATAAGGGAATATCCACCCGCTATCTTATTCACGATGCACAAGCAAATGAAGTAGACCGCGAAACATTTTTTAATATAAAAGAGAACGGCGGCACGGTGATTTCAACTGCATACGAACTCTGCAACAAAATCATTGAAAAGGATTATCCCCTGGATACCTGGAATGTATATGCCTTTCATTTCTCGGACGGGGATAACTGGTCGCGCGAAGATAATAAGTATTGCATCGAACTCCTCGAGGATAGAATCCTGCGCAAAGTCAACATGTTTGGTTATGGCCAGGTCGAAAGCACTTACGGTAGCGGGGAATTCATCGATTTTCTGGAAGACCAGCTGGGAGACAACGATAAGCTGATTTTATCTTTTATCGCCGACAATGAAGCAATTTATGATTCAATTAGAGATTTTTTGGGGAAAGGAAAATGATCACCCAGCAGGAAATCTTGAAGTTCCAGCCTCAAATTGAAAAACACGCCCGGGAATACGGACTGGATTTTTTCCCGGTCATTTTCGAGGTTGTGGATTACGATACCATGAGCCAGCTGGCAGCGTACGGCGGATTTCCGGTGCGTTATCCCCATTGGCGGTTCGGAATGGAGTTTGACCAACTCTCTAAGGGTTACCGCTACGGCTTGCAAAAGATTTATGAAATGGTTATCAATACTAACCCATGTTATGCCTATCTAATGCAGTCAAATGCGTTGGTCGATCAAAAACTGGTAATTGCTCATGTCTACGCCCATTGCGATTTCTTCAAAAACAATTATTATTTTACCTATACCAATAGAAAAATGATTGACGAGATGGCCAATCACGCTTCGAGAATAAGGCGCTACCATGATTCGCACGGCGTCGAAAACGTGGAAAATTTTATCGATACCTGTCTCTCCCTGGAAAATCTAATCGATTATTATTCTCCTTATATTCAGCGGAAGGAAAACGGCAAAACTGAAGAAGAGATTGGGAGTAAGGATCGACCTGTTAGAAAATTAAGAAGTAAGAAGTATATGGACAAATACATCAACCCGCCGGATTTTCTGGAGGCGCAAAAAGAAGATATGGTGAAGAAACAACTTGCCGACCAAAACTTCCCTAACAGACCGGAGCGGGATATTTTGCTATTTCTCTTGGAACATGCTCCTTTGGAAAACTGGCAGCATGATATTTTGGGTATCATAAGGGAAGAGGCCTATTACTTTGGGCCGCAAGCGATGACCAAAATCATGAACGAAGGATGGGCGACTTATTGGCATGCCAAAATAATGACCCAAAAAGTACTTGAACCGGTTGAAATTGTGGATTACGCGGAGCATCACTCCGGAACAGTTGCAGATAGCCCTGGTCAGTTAAATCCCTATCGTATCGGCCACCTATTATTCAAAGATATCGAGGATCGCTGGAACAAGGGACGCTTCGGTAAGGAGTATGAAGAGTGTGACGATCTCAGGTTAAAAGAACGTTGGGATAAAAAGTTAAATTTAGGGATGGAAAAAATCTTTGAAGTTCGTAAATTGTACAGCGACGTAAATTTTATCGATACGTTTTTGACGGAAGAATTCTGCCGGGAACATAATCTTTTTTCATTCGCTTATAATAATGAGAATGAAAGATACGAGGTAGAATCCAGGGATTTTGCGAAAATAAAAAAGAGGTTGTTGCAAAGCCTGACCAATATGGGTCAGCCGATCATTTATATTGTGGATGCGAATTATAAAAATCGCGGAGAGCTTTATTTAATGCATCAATACGAAGATGTTGAGATTGATATGAAATATGCGCACGACACACTTATGAATCTTAATTCCGTTTGGAGCAGGCCGGTTCATATACAGACAATACTGGAAGAAACACCCATGCTTATTAGCTTCGACGGAGAAGACTTTAATCAAGAAGAAATTTCTGAGAATTAAAACATTTTGGGAGTGATATCTTCATGAATTATGGAAAATTGATTTTAGAAAAACTTCTGGATGAAAAAGATAAATTTGCAGAAACGAAGTCGTCGGAGATTCACACCACAGGCGAGCCGCATGGGCGAAGCCGTGCCGAAATAGATAGATTTAACATCCTGCAGCATAACGAAGATGAATTCCATTTCCAAGTCAAGTTTAAAGATATTGACAAATATGGTATTGTCCTCGATTACATATCGATCAGTAAAGCCACACCCATCATGGATTTGGATATTATCAACAAGAAATTAGAATCGGATTCAAACAAGATCCAGACAAAGATCACTTACCTGCTGGAAGATTTTAAATTGATTGAACTGGACCGAATGAATAAGCGGGCACAGTTGCGCAGCTACCCACCCTATGAGGAGGAAGATTCCAAATATTATTATGAGATCGTTTTGGACGAAGCCAACCGGGTTCATTTCCAGCGTTATCAATACTCCAGCAGTAACAAACGTTATGAGAAAATCACTTGCCAATTAACGCTGGAAATTTTCGAGCGGTTAATCAATGATTTGGTTTCTACCTTGAAATAATATTGGAGACTTGATTTAAATTTATGATTCATTGCGGGATCGTCTAATGGTAGGACACCTGGTTCTGGCCCAGGCGGTGGGGGTTCAAGTCCTCCTCCCGCAGCCAAATAAGAAAGCCGTCCTGACGCTTCGGGATGGCTTTTTTTATTGAATCCTTTGAAGTATAGAAATTGTTAGCCGGATGAATCTTTATCAGCAATCAACTTCTCTCATCTCCGATTCCGCTTATTCGGGGAATAAGCATAAAAAACAATATTCCTAAAATCTATTGCTTCTTTTGAAAACGGATCAACGTCGTTTTTATAATAATAGAAATCCAATAGAATATTTGCGTCTTTAAAAGTGTGGATGTTGCTTAGTAGCGACAGAAATTTCTCAAAGTCCTCTTCATCCCCGTTGAATATTTTTCTAATTAATTTTTTTCGCTGCCTTGATGTAATTGAAGAGGTTATGTCAGGGGCGGTTAGACTCTTCCCTGAATTATTCTCGAAAATATCCCTATCCATAATACACTTTCCCTGTGTATGACTAAACTAATACTAACAATAACTCAGGGAAAACTTGTGCATCGAATCACAATATTTCTGATTTAATTATCAAAATGGAATGAACGACTCTGTTTTGGCAAGACTATTCAGATCGGTGGTCATCGTGATTTTCACAACAATCCCCATCGCTTTCTGAAAAACCACTCTGCTCCAAATAAAAATATGAGTATAAAAAGCCAATAGAGATTATCCCACAGAAAGTGCTCGGCAGTGGAATATTGGGTACGGCTTTCAAATGAGGTTTGGGGAAAATTGCGAATGAACTCCGCCGGTCGGTAAAACTGTCCTCCGCTTCGGTTGGCCAGTTGACGCATCAGCCCTACATTGCTGGCTGTCTGCTGATATTCAAGGAAAAAGGGTTCTACGGTAAACTTCCCTCTCCGTTCACCGATTCCCTTGCCCTCTTTTTCTGCCGTAACGGTATAGTCAAACTCTCCTTCGGGTAGACCCCCAAAAGAGTGCTGGTAAAATCCGCCTCCCACCGGGTTCATTTCCTCGCTGATCTCCTTTTCGCCATTGCCAATTTTAATGTTCACCCGCGCATCCTGAACAGGTTGATAAAAGTCATCATACACTTTGCCGGAGAAAGTGACCGCCTCGCCTAAATTAAAGGCGCGCTGCACCGGCTGAATTTGAATCTGGTTGATATCTTCCCGGTTTACCAGCCAGCGGATGCTGCGATCCATGAACTTCAACATCATTTGATCCCGTGAAAGATCTTCCTGCAATTGAAAATGCCAGAAGCCAAAATTAGATGCAGCAAAGACCAGATGTTTTACTCCACCCTGGCGATAAGTATACAGTACCGGCAATTCCCTTTGCTGAATGTTCCGACTCATTTGAATATCCCCGGATTGCAGCAAAACCTGGCTGCCCGGTTTCAGGTTTAGCCCGCGATAAATCTCAAGCGGCGGCAGCTCAGTCCAAAGCAGTTTATTAGCGGCCTCGCCTTCAGCAAGATGCATAACAGGGTGCAAATTTCCTCCAGTGGTCAATTTAACAGTAACGTTTTCCAATGCATTCAATCTGGAGTTCAGATCAAAGGGAAGTAAATCTTTGAATGCACTTAAAATTTGAAAGGAAGTGGTTTTGGATAGCATCCAAAATACAGGCAGCTTCCTTTTCTCCAGCTCTTGAAAAATTCTATTGAGTTGCGCCATGCTCGACTTTGTAGTGGGAAAGCCATGCAGCATTACCAAATCAATCGAATCAAGCTGTACCCTTTCGAAAGAACCTTCAAAATAATTTCCGGTAGACTTCTCTGTCAAAAAGACAAACTGGTAATCCTTTAACTGACTGCCGAAGTAATTGAGAAAATGGCGGTCGAAGTTTGGAGCGCCACTTAATATCAACAATTGCAGCCTGCTTTTTAATATGCGAATCCGAACATTTTGTGAATTGTTCTTTGTGGTAATTTCTTCGGGCAGAGGGCGTACCTGGATAGTGTAATTGAAATCTCCCACTTTTCTGGGCGTATATGACAATTCCACTTTTTGTTCGAAGCTGGATTCCGCGAAGGTAATCGTTTTGCTGACAATTTGATTTTTGCCCTGTATTAGTGAAACAACCCCTTTCTCTCCATCGAATCCGTTTTGCCATAAAACCACTTCCACCGGCAGTTCCTTATTCACATAAGTCACCTGATTGGTCTGAACCCGTTTGATAATGACATCCTTCGGCATGGTTGAGTCTCCAATCATAACTGCGTAAATCGGCACGGTGCTATTTTGACTCGCTAAGATTGGATTGGCCCCCTGATTATAAATGCCGTCGCTAACCAGTACGATGGCCTGAAGATTCTGCCCGGATAAAGAATCGCTTACCCCTTTAATAGCCTGCTCAATATTGGTTCCGTCCGTTTGAAACATTAATGTGTCGCTTCGAGCGAGTTCAAGGGACAAGTCGAAATAGAAGGGCTGAAAATTTGCGGAATCATGCGAATTGATTCCGGGAAGATAATTGGCGACATATCTCAGGGAATCTCCCCTCTCTCCGTATGAATCGGAGATTTTCATACTGGCGGAATTATCGAGAAGAATCGCTACAGTCGGCCTTTCTTTTTCTTTGAAAATGACTTGAAGGATCGGGCTTAACAAAACAAAAAGAGCAATCATCAAGCCGGCAGCGCGCAGACTCGTTAACAATACTCTTTTTGATTTGGAAAGTGGCGGAAGCGTTTGAAAATAGTAAAAGAAGGCAATTACCGCTAAAACAATTATCAGAAGAAAAAACAACCACCCCGGCCAATCCAGTTTCAGAACTAAATCTTCAATCATCGGTAAAAATCATCTTCCTAATTGCAACGAAGGGTATGCATTTAAATCCAGAGTGGAGCCGTATCCTTGTTTTATTCTTTCCAGTCCGGCGCGGGCAATCATGGCTGCATTGTCGGTGCAATATTTTAATGCTGGAAAATTCACACTTAAGTTAAATTTTGCCGCCTCATCTTTCATTAAAGTACGCAGAAGGCTGTTTGCTGCTACCCCGCCGCAAACGGCTATTTGTCGCATTTGATACGTTCGTGCTGCTTCAATTGTTTTGTAAACCAGCACCTCCACCGCTGCCTGCTGGAAAGACGCGCAAATATTTGAGAGATTTTCTTTGAGCTCATGCCCCGTAATTTTCTTCAAATAATTTAAAACGGCGGTCTTCAGTCCGCTGTAGCTGAAATCGAATGATTTCTCCTTCATCAGCGCTCGCGGAAATTTGACAAAAGTGACGTTTCCATTTTTAGCCAGATTGTCAATTTCCGGCCCGCCCGGATAGGGCAAGTTAAGCAGTTTTGCTACCTTATCAAATGCCTCGCCAACGGCGTCGTCACGCGTTTTGCCCATGACCCGGTATTTTAAATGATCCTCAACCAAAACGATCATTGTATGCCCACCGGATACCACTAGGCAGATAAATGGGGGAGCAAAATTGCTCTTCCCTAAAAAATTGGAGTATATATGTCCTTCAATGTGATTGATTCCTGCAAAAGGTTTCTTCAAAACCATTGCAAGTCCCTTGGCATAATTTATACCCACCAGCAATGCCCCGACAAGTCCCGGTCCATAGGTGACTGCAATGCCCTCTATCTGAGAAAAATTGGTTTCAGCGTTTTTCATGGCTTCGTCAACAATCGGCACTATTTTGCGAACATGCGCCCGGGAGGCAAGTTCCGGCACTACCCCGCCAAACTGCAGGTGCACCGCTTGAGAAGAAATAACATTGGACAAAACTTCATCGCCACTCAGCACCGCAGCAGAAGTTTCATCGCAAGATGTTTCGATACCCAATATCTTCATTTCTTAAAGTCAAAAGGCAAAAGTTAAAAAGTTAAAGTAGCCACTACTTTACAAAACCCTTCTTTGTCTTTTCCCCACTTAGCCAGCCTTTTTTCGCTGCACAATCAGCTCAAATAGTGCAGGACGGGATTCCACATAAATAATATTCAAATCGGTTTGAATTGTTGCCGGAATCCTGTCACCATTCTGGCTCCAATCACGGCGGAAATTGATAATGACCCGAAAATCTTCCTTCTCAGCATTGGCAAGTACTTTTTCCCCGCCCTTGATATATAGCTTTACAAATGAGGGCAGCGGAACAACTTCAAATTGTTGGGGGATATTCATCACCTCAACCGGAACATTATTCAACTCTTTTTCAGCTAACCGTTGAACATCAAAATCCACTCTGACTTTTTCATTTAAGTAATCCGCATAGAAATTCGTATTCTTTTTAATCTCAAATTCCTCCGATATCGGTAGGCTCACGCCCTTAAACGATTTCGTGTTGGTATTAATATGGGTTAAAGTATCCAGAAAAGCTGCAGGGCCACGAATCCTGATTGAATCAGGCGCTGCTTTCGCTCCAATCAGACTAAACCCCGGTTCGGTTTTAACATCGGCATTTATTCTTACGGGCACCACTTTCTCTCTTAAATCATCCAATTGAAACAGAATTTCCTGCGGTCTGATGATGGATTTCACAGGCACCGTAATATCCTCGGGGAAGTGAACAAATTCGGGGTGTTCGGTAAGGTTGATTGGAATCCGGTCTTTTACGTCGGAGATATCTACCTCATAAACGATATCATAAAACTGCAGCCGAACCAAGTCAACACCCCGGCCAACAAACTCCACCCGGACGATTTTGGGCACCGGAAACTTTAAGCATTTGGCAGGGTTATTATTAATCACTTTTAGAGGAATATCGTAAGCGTGATCATAAGTTTTGTTCATGCGGACAACCAGCCACAAAAAGAATGCTAAGGCGGTAACAATCAACATCGCTCGATAATCCTTGGCAGGCGACTTGGAAATCATAAGATCAACCCCACTTCGCTGTCCGTTGAAATTCCCAAATCTTTTGCCGCACTCCCACCATTCCTGGCAATTTGCAAATAGTCGGAACTATCCCACATTAGTAAGAACTCACCTCGAGATACTTCGCCAAATGTATTGTGAATTTTGCCGAATTTATGGTCATCAACGGTGATCCCGAACTTTTTTGTTTTCATTTTTGAATAATCTTTTCTCTGAAAATTCAAGATTACATTTCCAAAATGATCAATATGAACGACCGGTATATGAAAGCGTTTCTTTTCAACTTGTCTTATCGGTTTAACAAAAGAAATATGCTTTTTTGTAGCTGATAAGAATCGATTAATGCCTTTTCCAGTGGCCAGAAGCGCTCCCAATGGGGAAAAAACATCCCTCCCATGGAATGTGGCCGCCACTTTCCATGGCAAAATATCGACTAAGATTTCAAAAGAATTGAAGGCTTCTTTTTCATAAATCAAACTAAAAACGCCGTTATCCGGTCCAATAAAAAAGTGATTTGCCGTTTGGATCATCAAGCCCTTCCGGGCAGTTCCAACACCCGGATCAACCACAACAATGAATATTGTTTTTCCCGGAAAATGCGCGTAACAATTAGTCAGACAGAAAGCAGCCTGCCGGATATTGAACGGTTTGATTTCGTGAGAAATATCTACAATATCTGTTTCGGGTGCAATGGACAGAATTTTGCCTTTCATTGCGCCAACGTATCCATCTTCAGTTCCAAAATCGGTTAAAAGGGCTATTATTCTTTTCACCATAATCACTTCTGGCAGTTTTCGCAATAAAATGTAGAACGGCTTCCCATGACAATTTTCTTAATGGGATTACTGCATCGATAACACTCTTGATTTGTGCGCTGATACACCTTTAAAAAGCGTTGGTTCTTTCCCTTCTCGCCAGATACCGTTCGGTACGCGCTGTAGCTCGTTCCGAATTTTTTCATTGCCTGGTTAAGTATTAATCTTACCGATGAATAAAGACCCGCGATTTCCTCTTCTTTTAAATCATTGGATTTTCGAAAAGGAGAGATGCCCGCATTAAACAAAATCTCATTAGCATAAATATTTCCGATTCCTGCAAGGACGCTCTGGTTCATCAATAAGAATTTGATATTCATTTGCCTTAAATTTAGTAATTTCTGAAAGTTATTTAAAGTAAATTTTCGAGTTGTTGGGTCTATTCCCAATTTATCGAACTCCGGTTGCTCTTCAAATAGCCAGACTTTTCCAAATTTACGAACATCTTGAAAATAAAGCTCTTTCCCGGTTGAAAAATGAAACTGAATATGAATGTGCTGGGGATGAAATGAATCTCGTTTATCCTTTAGGAAAATACCCGACATTCCTAAATGAAAGACCGCGTATGCGCTGCCGCAATTGAAAATACAGAATTTCCCATAGCGGGTAATATCAAGAATCTTCCTTCCCTTTAGTAGTTTTGCGAATTCTTCAGGGGCAATATTCTGAAATATCCTCACTTTCTGAGTTTTGACACGATCGATGATCTCTCCCCGATAAATCGGTAGGAGTTGCCGCCGGATCGTTTCGACTTCAGGTAATTCAGGCATGTCTTGAAGTTGATTACCTCTCGCTTAATTTTTTAAACTGCTCAATTTAATAAATACTGTGCAATCATCAAAATAAGCGATTGGGGGGGATAGAATCTGGTTTCAGGCCAATTTTCCATTTCAACAAGATATGGCTTGTAATTTCATTTGATCAATTGTATGTTATCAAAGAAATTTTCATGATGACGAACTAAACTAATCTGCGGGAAACTCCACTAATCTATTTTAATAACCAAATGGGTTTTATTACAAGGACGCTGGCTCCAAAAATGAGGTGCAATGTGAGAAAACCATTCTTCTTCATTTTTATGAGTATATGTTTTTTTAGCGGATTTTATACATCGATTTCTGCACAGCCTGTCCTCAAAAAAATTATAGGCGCTGAGGGAAGGCCCGGTGAAATCGTTAACCTCACATTAGAGGGTGAAAATCTTCTCCAGGTTGTTCGTATTGAAGCTGTTCGGTTTGACGATGAGGAGCTTGATGCGTTAGATTACAAAATTGAATCAGACGAAATCATCAGGATTCAAATTCGTATTCCCTATGGCGCCCAGCCCGGTCGCCATAAAATCCTGGTTTTGGTGGCCGACCAGAAAACCCAGATGTGGTTGGAACCAAACGCGGATTCCAGAGATGCCACTATTGTTCAATACGAGAAGCCGGACGTTGACATTTTATATGATAATAATATGGTAAAGAAAGGAGATGCGTTAAACATCGACTTTGTTGAAAGCCCGGCAGGAATTTTTGTCAGCAAGACAATTACCTTAAGAAATCCGAGAAAGTTGCCGCTTGCTTTGAACATCAATGATTTGCCGCCAGAATTGCTTTTGGTCGGTACATTGCCTGAGAAGATCCCGCCTGAAAACGAAATTACATTTGAATTGCAGTTAAGCCCGGAAGCTCCTGCTAATTTCACACAACCGTTTCAATTTAGTATCAATGAAAGTCCTATTACGCTTCAAATTAACGGTACAACGATTCCAATCATACCTCCGGAACCGCAAATTCCGGACGGTCTGGAAAAACTGGTCATCATTTTTGATTCATCCAATGTCTGGCCCCAAAATGGCAAATCTCTCGTTCTAAGAAATAACGGCGCAGACACTTTAACATTGAGGCAGTTACAATTGCCCGGAGGTTTCATTTCCACCAATTCCCTTCCGGTCCGCATTCCTCCATTTGACAGCGTGGCATTGCGCATACAATTAGATCCGAGCGTGTTGACTACATACGTTGGCACTGTCCGATTCTCCTTAAGCAAAACGGAGGGCAGGCCATTTAATTATCAGATCACCGGCGCGCCGGATCAGGATCTCGTTCCTGTCCTTGAACTATTTTATGAAGAGGGTCAAATTATCTCAGAGCATGCCATTGATTTTGGGACAACATCAGTCGGAAAGCCTATTCGTAAAACATTTACAATCAGCAATACCGGGCTAACACGATTGTTGTTAAGCAATCCAAAAGTGCCGGAAGGATTCACTTTGATTGATTCTTTCCCCGAGAAAATTGACGCCGGGGAGATAGCAACTTATACTGTTGAACTCAATGCGGATTCTGCCAAAAGAGCCACCGGCAACATTGAATTTCAAACCAATATCAGCGGACAAAACCTAGTAAGTTTTCCGGTCGTGGGAATTGTCGATGACATAGCAGCCGCGACACCTTCGGGTTTGCCCATAGCTGCGGTGGTCGTTATATTTCTAGTAGTCGGAACAGCTGGGTCGTATTTCTTGATAAGAGGACCTGTAAGGAATTATCGCCTGAGAAGATCACTTTCGGGAAAACCAACGTTTCAGTTCAAACCCAAAATGGATGAAGGACGCCAAACGATTAAACAAGCGACGCCTCTCAAAGCGGATTTTGAAGTTCGCCTCAAGCCGCTTTTGGATTATGGAAAGCAAAAAATGAAGTTTAAGAAAATGTTGATTCTTGATGAGGCTGTTCAGACGAAAAAGTCCGAATCAACAAAGCCGGATGATTTGACGCGCATAGAAGGAATCGGTCCGGTTATATCCGGTATTCTGCAGAAGGCCGGAATCACGACTTTCCGGCAACTGGCGGAAGCGGATGTAAAGAAAATTCAACAAATGTTACACGACGCAGGAATCACAGGAATTGCCGATCCGTCCACCTGGCCGCTGCAGGCGGAATTAGCGGCGTCCAAAGAGTGGAAACAACTGAATAAACTGCAGGAGGAACTCAAAGGCGGACGGGTCGTCCATGAGAAAGTATGATTATGTAGTTTCACACTGCAAACAAAATAAAAGGAAAAATTAGCCATGGATAATACGCCAACCCTAAATCATTTCATGTCTATCAAAGACTTATCGAAAAAGCAGTTATCAGAGATCGTTAAGAGCAAAAAATTCCGTCCCATTAAGGAAAAAATGACCAAACAGTTAAAAGGCATTCCGGTACCGGAGAAATTTTTTGAAGAGATTTTCAAACAACTTAGCGAATTGCTCCATATTGATGTCCGGGCAATCCTGTTAAGTGTGTGGAGCAAATCCGAAGAATTCGGAAAATTCCTCAACACGGAAGACTACCCTCCTGGCGAGATCGTTCTGGTTCCGCTGGCGGAGCATACTATCACCTCCGAACATAACCCTTCATTGAAATCCTTCCTTAATAAAATCCCCTTAGCTGAAATGAAATTCCATGTTAATATCGAGCTCGCGCTGAAGGGTGCGATACTCAAAATTCAGGATGGAAAAATAATGGGCGGAACCATCGGATCATGCGCTGGAAAAGGATCGATTACTTACGGAGACGATCACGTCTTGCTGCAAAAAGAAAGTGAATCGTGGGGACTGCCGGGCAGTATCGATCTCAGCAGCGGCATCCCAATTCAGGAGCAATTAGCCGACTTTCAAACAATACTCTCCAAAATAATAAATATCACCGGGGCAAATTAGGTAAACGCCAAAAGGCGATGTCATTACATAATCTCTATCGGATCCATATCGATCTGAATTTGCACCGGCCATTTTTGGAATTCCTTCTGCTTGTATAATCGTTTCTTTAATAATTGACGGAGATAGCTCATCGACGGATCGATTTCCCGCTTTTGCTTTAATAGGATATGATAGCGGTATTTGTTATTCAATTTAAAGAAAGGCGCCGGAGCCGGGCCTAAAATCTGGAATCTCTTTTCAGAATTGGCAGTCCACAGAAATTTGGCAACCGTCTGGCTGTATTTTTGAACCTCTTTTTCCTGATCGCCGACAACCCGGATGAGACATAATCTCGAAAACGGCGGGTAATTTAGCAACTTGCGGCTATCCAATTCCTTCTCATAGAATTTCAGATAATCGTGAGTATAGAGGTATTTAAAAATGTAATGTTTCGGATCGAATGTTTGAACGACTACCTCACCGCTGCTGGCGCCGCGACCCGCCCGGCCTGCCGCCTGAGTTAACAGTTGGAACACTTTCTCGGACGCACGGAAGTCCGGGAAATTCAAACCCTGGTCCGCGGAAATAATCCCCACCAGACTCACCCGTTCAAAATCGAGCCCCTTGGAAATCATCTTGGTACCGATTAATATGTCGCTCCCTCCGCTGCGGAATTTCTCCAGTATTTCTTCGTGGCTGTGCTTGCGCGTGGTAACATCCTGATCCATCCTGAGAATTCTGGCATTTGAAAATTGCTCCAATAGTTCCTGTTCCACTTTTTGAGTGCCAAATCCTTTGTACAGAATATCCAGTCCCTGGCATTGCGGACAAACATCCGGCGCTGTCTCGGAATGCCCGCAGTAGTGGCATCGCAGGTTCTTTCCGGTGTAGTGATAGGTCAAAGTGATGTCGCAATTGGGGCATTTGGCAACATAACCGCAATCCCGACAAAGCAAGTATGGCGCAAATCCGCGCCGGTTTTGCAGCAGCATTACTTGTTCTTTACTGACCAGCCGCGATTCAACTTTCAGGGCCAGATTCTCTGACAGCAAGGGCGGCGCTCCGGTGCGTCTCCATTCCTCTTTTAAATCAACCACCTGAGTTCGGGGAAGATTCCGGGCCAGAATTCTTTGCGAGAGATGAAAATACTCATATTTGCCATTCAGGGCATTATGCAGGCTTTCAAAACAGGGAGTGGCTGAACCCAAAACAACAGGAATTTTGTTTACGGATGCACGATACAAAGCTACATCCCGGGCATTATATCGCGGCACAGCATCTGATTGTTTATAGCTGCTGTCATGCTCTTCATCCACAATAATCAACCCCAAATTCTTCAGCGGCGAAAACACCGCCGACCGGGGACCTATCACAACCTGAAATTTACCATCCCGGATATTTTGCAGAACTTCCGCCCTTTCCCGCGTAGAAAGACGGCTATGAAGCACCGCGACAGAATCACCAAAGTAATTATTAAAACGAGCCAGGGTTTGGGGGGTCAATACAATTTCTGGTATTAAGATAATCGCTTGCTTCTTTAACGGCAGAATTTTCTTGATCAATTCGATATAGATTTGTGTTTTGCCGCTGCCGGTGATCCCATGCAGCAGAAACACCTTGAATTCCGATTCCTTTCTTAGAAATGGCGCTACAATTTCAATAAATTTTTTCTGATTTGCTGATAGCTCTTTAATCTGTATTTCTTCTTTATAAATCAAATCAGTTGGTTTCTCCGCTTCTTCAATGAGCTTTTGTACCACGCCTTCGTCAACCAGTTTCTTAATAACCGCCGCACTGAAGCTTTTTTCGGTCAATGCTTTGCGGCTGGATTTGCCTGATTTTTCAAGATGCGCTATTAACTGTTTTGCTTTCGTCGCCCTCCCAGAATCAAGTGGAAGGTATTTCTGCCGGAGAGTTTCATCCCATTTCTTTGAATCCGTTAAAAGGAAATACTCCTTGTGCTTATGAATATTTTTGGGATCGGGAGGCAGATATCTCTTTTCAACCCATTTGAGTTGTTGGAGTTTATTAATCACGTACAAAATATTTTTGCGGCTTAATTTTCTCTCCAATTCTTTTACAGAAGTCCATTCATCAGTTTTTATAAGTTGGAGCAAGTCATTTTCCAAAGTGCTTAGTTTGTGCGAAGGAGTTTTTTTCAACTTTCTTATTTGCAGGTGTCCTTTATTCAAATTGATTGAGGGATGTGTGAGGCGATAGGCTTCACCCAGGAAGCACACATAATAGCTGGAAATCCATTCTATCACCTGCATCAGCTCTGATGGCAGGTACGGCTCCGGGCTGACAACGTCATGGATTCGTTTTATATCTTGCCCGGCTTGATCCGCTGAATTGGTGAGGGCTAGAATAATACCTGCCAGATACCGCTTTCCGAACGGGAGTACAACCTGAACCCCCGGCACCGCCTGGCCGCTCAGTTCTTCCGGGATTTCGTATGTGAAGGGTTCATCTCGAGGGATGGGAACGATCACCTGCGCATATTTGGGAGGATTGGGAGTAGCCATTCTCAAACTTGATTAATAATTGAATTTAGGAACCTCTTGGATAAATGGAACAATGGAATAATGGAACACTGGAGATAGAAATTCCCATAATATTAATCCATTAATCCATGATTCCAGCACTCCGTGAATTTGCCTTATATTTTAAAAAGATTTCTACTAAAATAAAATAAAAAAGCCTGTCCAAAAATGAACAGGCTTATTCACCTTAATGTGCTTTTTATTTTACTCCTTCACCACCCAGACTTTTATCTTTGCTTCAACTTCGGGATGCAGTTTGATTGGTACTGAATAAATACCTAATTCTTTTATGGGTTCCTCCAGGACAATCTTCTTCCGGTCAATTTCTATGCTCTGTTTGGCCAAAGCTTCACCAATATCCTGCGTTGTGACTGAGCCAAACATTTTATCTTCTTCACCCACAGAAACCGAAATAGTGACTGAAACGTTCTCAAGGCTCTTTGCTACCTCTTCGGCGACTTTTTTCTCTTTATTTTTGCGGTGCTCTTTCTGGCGTTGTTCTTCTTCAATCATTTTAACGAAGTTGGCACGGGCCGGATAGGCAATCTTTCTTGGAATGAGAAAATTGCGCGCAAAACCAGGCTTCACCTGAATAACGTCCCCGATGTTCCCAAGTTTTTCATGATCTTCTCTAAGTATAACTTTCATATTTTACCTCGAACAAATTTATTGGTAAGGCCTTTAGCGCTGAATATCCGAAATATAAGGCAATAAAGCTAAGTGACGGGCCCGTTTGATAGCCTGCGATAATTGCCGTTGCTGCTGTACGGTATTCCCGGATGTACGCATGGGGATAATTTTTCCCTGCTCACTTAGATAGCGCACAAGAAGTTTTGTATCACGAAAATCAATAAATACAATTCCCTGTTCGCCAAGCCTACTAATTCTCTTTTTTCTGATCTTTGTGTTTTTCTCTCTCATGGATTATTCCTTTTTATCTTCCGATACTTCTTCTTGTTCTTCTTCAATTTTTTCTTCCACTACATCCTCTGCTTTTTCTTTGCCTTCTCCCTTTTCTTCCTCTGTTTCTGGGGATCCATCTCCATTGGCATCAGGAGCCATCAGTTCGGTTTCTTTGATAAGTCCGGCACCACTGTCAACCTGTTCACTATCATTTTTATCTTCAGCCGGGGGAGTTTTGTCCTCTTCTTCATCCGTTTTGACGACTTTTTGCTTCATGCGTGCCGCATTAATTTCTCTCTGTTGCAATTCCTTCTTGGTAACAACGTAGGTTAAATAGCGCAAAACCCTGTCGTTAATTCGAAATTCTTGTTCAATTATATTGGGTATATTTAAATGACTGTTGGCGGTAAATTCAATTTCGACGTAAAATGCATAATTCCTATTTTGAATCGGATAAGCTAGTTTCTGCTTACCCCAAGGATTTACCCGCTTAATAATTCCACCATGATCTTCGATGAGTTGTTGAATGCGGCTGGAAACAGTGTCGACTTCCTCAGGATTCTGAGAAATATCGACGATAAAAATTGTGCAATATAAATTTTCCATCATACCTCCTTCGGTCTTCAGGCCCCATCATCCAAGACAATGGAGCAGGAGAATTTCATATTTGCTAAACTTCAAATTCGTTAATTAAAGGGTACAAAAGATAACATATGATAACAGCAAAACCAAATAATTTTCATCAACTGATTAACGGGGCGATTACCAAAGCCACAACGCTCATTAACTTTATCAAAATATTCAACGAGGGT